>MKWU01001142.1_pt1 | contig 47775 bp, 58 predicted proteins | sample 809101 | NCBI WGS metagenome assembly MKWU01 (sample SAMN05860141, study PRJNA318959) | sponge metagenome | host: Aplysina aerophoba | place: Slovenia: Piran, Adriatic Sea, Gulf of Piran | collected 2013-05-07 | reverse complement strand
CGGTTACGACGCTTATCAATGGTCGTACTATTACGGTTATGATGCGACTGCATCATGGATGTATAACAATTATTATGGGTTTTAAGTTTTTATGGGCCGTGGGATTGATAGTCCCACGGTCACTTTTAAAAAAGGATGGTGGAAAATGATTGACTTTGGAAAAATGCGGTGCAAAAATGACTCCGTAGCGTTGAAACAAGAAAAATTAAGAATAAATGCGGTGGTGCTTTGGTATTCTTTGAGGGATGGGAACGGGATCGCAGTGGATCGCTATGGGAATGAAATTTACATAGATGATTCTTGTTTTGAGGGATGGAATAAATATGATGATGAGGATGCACCGCATCCGATTGATGAGTATGGGCATAATGTTATATCTTTACGATTCAATCCAGAGATTGAGGATTGTTTATGCGGTTATAAAGTGAGGGTTGAAAAATGAAAACAAAGCTATTTGATTGGAATTGTCAACATAGGATGGCGTTCGCATGGCTATGCTTGGCCATTGATTATCCCTATTATGAGGGTATAAATGAGGATATTGCGATCCAATGGAAAGAATTGGATGATGAACAACAAAAAGGGATAAAACAGGACTATCCCCACCTTGTGAGGGATGGAAAATTAAAAAAAAGAATAAAATAGGAGGGATTATGGAAGCAGTTTTTACAGTAGAAAAAAAGAGAGTAAGGGACGATGTGAGGGAAATTTTATCAATTTTTCAAGATGAACACTGGGAGTCTCCGAGGGATTGGACGAGGGATTCAGGCATGGTTTGGTCGGGTTTCTTTGATGACGTGGGCGAGTATTCCATGACGTTGGAAGCGGCCAAACATGACAGAGTTTTGGATGACTGGGAGTATAACCGAGAATACTTTGAAGTTTTGAATGAATTAATCGAGTATGTTAAAGAAGTAGCACCTAAGGGAGCATACTGCCAACGGTTAGGATTTAGTGACAATCGTTATAATGTGTCGGTTAGTAAAGTAGGCGATCCCGTGCTTGTATCCAGTCTTAAAAAATTAAAGAGTGATAAGGAAGCGGATGAACAATTCGGGGAAAACTGGATGGGTATAATGTTCACTCGTGGCGAGGAATTAAAGTCAAAAAAAGATAAGCTGGCCGCAATTGACTGCGAGTTTTCCAATTTTAAGCAGTTTTTGGCCGGGGAAGTCTATATTGCGGACTACAAAAAAGAAATAAAATGCGATAAATGTGGTGAGTGGAAAGAAGACACAAGCGATGCTATTGGTGGTATTTACGCAAGCGGTTACGGTGAGGAATTGCTTGAGGATATACTTGCATCGTGTGAATTTGGCACTATAGATGACTATGATTTATCAACAATGGAGGAATAGCATGATTTATGACGATTTTAAAACTTTAAAACGGGCCTTGGCCCTGGTTGAGGGAGCAAACAGACAATTGATCCACCTTAGTGCGGACGTGGCAAAGCATTATGAGCCAGACAATAGGTTGATTAATGACGTGTGTAAATGTATTGAGGAACTCAACACAGTAAGGGATAGGTTAATCCGCTGGAAACTTGTTGAAACCACAAAATTAAAGGGAGGATAAAATGTTAAAAGAAAAAGTGAAAAAAGAACTAAGGGATTTAGTGGATGTGGATGAGGCCATCATGGAATTGCAGTGGATCACTCGTCAAGCAGGTTACTGCAAGGGACAGCTTGAGGATATAATGATTAAAGGGACGACTAGGGCCTTATATGATCGCAAGCATGATGAGGAAGGATTATCAATTGATGGGTTTTTTAAACAATACATTCAAGGCCATTTGAGAGGCCTAAGGGATGCATTAAAAAAACACGATAATGTTTTAAACAAGGCCATCAAGAAGCATCTAAAAAATGAGGATGCCAAGAAAAAGGCCGCAGAATTATTGAGGGAGGGAAAAAATGAATGATATTTTAAAGTTTTACATAGCGGCCATATTTATAGCAAACTTGGTCGTGGGGACGTTCGCCTATCTTGTCGCACCTGACCAGATTATTAGGCATTTAGGGATTTTCAATTTCTTTATGTTTGCATCAATGGCGGTAAACCTTTTCTTAAGCTATTTAAATGGGAGGGATTAAATGAGTCTAACAGATGAGGAATATAAGGCCCAGCTGGAGCGGTGCAGGAAAACAAAGGCCGAAGTCATGAGTATCATTAAACCTGAGACAATCAAAAGGCTACGAGAATCGTATCAAAAGATAAAATGGGAGTTTTCAACGGGTTTACATTTACTTGATTCGGCCACACCAGAACAAAACTGGTTTAGTGATGAGACAGTAGACAGCTTCTATGCATCTATACTAGAAAGAATTAAATTATTAGCTAAAGAATTGCCTAAATTAAGACAGGCCTACAGAAAAGCAGAAAAAGCAAGGGAAAAGTATATTAACATTAAAAAAAGTAGGGAGGGAGAAAAAAAATGAAAGAAACGAAAAAGAGAAAAATTAAGAAGTATGGTCAAGAATTGTGGGATAAATTAACCACGTATGAACACTATCTAAAATGGGACTGCAAGGAAGTTGTAAGGGACGAAGTAGGAAAAAAGGATGTGATCGGTGTAGGTCTAAGACTGCATGAAATGCTCCATCTATGTCACTATGCCGGTTTTGTTCAAGCGAGGATAGAGGGATGCGATATTTTTAACGACTTCTCTATTAATTCTAGCAGGGATGAGATTGTAGAGATCAGGGCGTGCGTCCAAAAATTGAACGCATACATTGAGGAATCAGCAGAAGAAGAACGTAAACCGGTTAAACAGATTTACGAAGCAGGGAAAAAACTGTTAGAATGTATTGATAAGGCGTTATACGGCAATGAGTAAATACAGTTTAAAGCAGAATCAACGGGATGCGGTGGATTTTTTCAGGAAATCCTCGCTCCCGGGTTCCTTTTTCTGGCATGGGATGGGCCTAGGGAAATCTCTGTCATCTCTTCATATTGCAAAAGCGATAAGGCAGATTCACTTGAAACACGGAGATCAGACAAAAACCCTCATCCTATGCTCTAAAAGCATTCAAGTATCGTGGGAAACAGAGATAAGGAAATTTTGCCCAGAAGAGAGGCCCAATATTGTACTGCTCCCATACTCCCAGATGCATAATTTTGTTTTTCAAGCTAAATTTACAGATATCCGGCTACTCATTATAGATGAGTACCACTATTTAAGGAACGCAGGGACAAAACGGCTTGAGAATTTCACAAAACTTTTAATTGCCCTCACTTATGGCCCAAAAAAATTTGAAAATGGGCGTATAATTGGATTATCAGGGACAATTATTCACAATTCAGCACTAGACCTCTACAATATATTCGCCCTTTTCTCTTCAAAAACCATAAAAGAAGCAGTCAAAAAATTTATAGATAATCAGGGACGGAAACGGTGGGCCTCAATGTTTTCTAACACTGCTAAAGGATATAGTGGACGGGTAAAATTTACAGGGTTGAGAAATCTTAGTATTCTTCAAGATATTTTTACACCTATACTGCATAAGCGAGATATAGACGACTGTGAGGATATGCCTGAAAAATCCCAATATCTAGTTGATCTTGGCATTGATGACGATAGATTGTTGCGATATGTGGACGTAAACGCTCCAGGCCATTTCATGAGCGAATTAGAAGCGTTGAGCAGGGCAAAAACACCTCATCTTATAACGTGGATTGAGAATTTCCTTGAAGAAAACGAGGATGAGGAACAGCTGGTCGTTTTCTCGATGTATAAGGCCCCATTGAAAGCAATTCAGGAACATTTCACGGATGGGATGGTTGAGCTCATCACGGGGGATCAAAAACTGGAGGATCGTGAGGATGTTGTCAAGCGATTCCAAGAAAAAAAGGTGAAAATTATAGGGATGACCTACGCTTGCGGTGCAGAGGGTCTTAATCTACAAGGTGCTAGATTTGGACTATACCACTCTTATCCGTGGACTGCGGCATTATTTCAACAGGCCCAGGCCAGGATTCACCGATCAGGGCAGAAAAGAAAAACCTTGCATTATGTGTTGACTAGTGGTAAATATGATAAACATATATTTAATACGGTGATGAGGAAATCAAAGACAGCAGAAAAATTTGATGGTGCAATTAAAAAATAACAGGAGGAATTATGAAACCAGAACAGTTGAGAGAATTTAAGAAGTATGAACACGCAGAGAAGGTCGATAAATTACTCTATCGCCCTTCATCAAGTGAGCAGTGGCTAAATTGCGGAGCATCGTCCTATCTTTCTCAAGATATTGTCGAAGAAAAAAAGCCATATGCCGAAGAAGGGACAATGGCCCACGCAGTGGCAGAGGCCCTTTATTATCAGGAAAATTTTGGTATCCCTGTGGACAAGGATAAATTTGCGAAGGAGTACCCAAACTTTATTGATAAGTGGGATGAAATGATTATCCACGCACACGGCTACCTCAATGTTATAAAAGACATAAAAGTAGGTATGGCGAAAGGGATGATCCCCGTCGGAAATATTATTTATGAGGGTGTAGAGAAGGATATCCTTATTGGCGAAGGGACGTACGGCCTATGTAGAGGGACAGCAGATTATATCATTATAGGTGATAAAGGTGCTTTGATTCTCGATTTTAAATATGGGAAAGGGATGCAAGTTTCCGCTAACACTACGCAGATCAAAAGCTATTTTTGCGGATTATTGGGTATAATGGGGAACTCAGATTTTAGATTTATCTCTGCAGTCCACCAACCGAGAATAACCGATGCTTACACGATGCACACATATTCTCATACAGATATAATGGATCATTATACTGTTATTTCAAAAATCCTGAACACCGACCCTGCCACTGTTAAAGCGACTCCTGGGAGTCACTGCTTCTGGTGTAAAGCTAGTAGGACTAAAGACATGAGTAAACGGTGTAAGGCGAAGGATGAAAAAGAGAGGGATAATTTATTCGACGCTATGTCGGGCCTCATCCCAAACGTGCAAAAAAAAAGCAGGACAGAGATGGTGAAGGACTTTTTGTCTGCCTTTCCTGCGATGTTGAAACTATACAACCAGTTACAGGCGGAATTTGCGTCTCGTGTCGAGGGTGGTGAGAAGATTCAGGGAATGAGGGTTGAGACCAAACTAGGTCGTCGGGGCTGGATCAAAAGGCCCAAAGCTGAGATGAAACAACTGTTTGCGTCTGCATATCCTGGAGTTGACCTCTTCCAAATGGTTGAGAAACAGCGTACAATCACTGAGATTGAGCGTCAATTAAAAGCAAAGCTGAGTCCAGAGTTCGTTCAGGCCACACAATCAACGCAGTTGGTCGTAGATGGTGAGGCAGATTTGGATATTAATGCAATGTTTGAAAATTTTACAAAAAAAGATTGACAGCGGTGTTTTGTGGTGTTATAATGAGCCATGGGAAAGCAAGAAGAAGAAGAAAAAGGTTTTGCTATACTGGAGGAAATAGGGAATTATCTTAATTGGGAGGCGAGGCAAAGGGCAAGAAATATAGTCCGAAAAAGGCTAGATGAACAACGAGAAATAGCCGATGCTTGGGCCTCATATGAAGAGGGATACAATGAGAATGCGGATGGGGGAGGGTATGAAGAGTACTATCAAGTTTGATGGTAAGCTAAAAGAAGAGATAAAGGAAGGATTTGCTATAATGAAAGATATGGAAGAATGGTTTTATGAGTGCGAACGGTCTATATATAATCATGGGTTGTTTAAATCCGAAAACGCCCCTAAATTTAGGGGATCATATGTTGAGCAAGACTTCGACAAGGTTATAAGTGAATTTGAATAATAATGTAATAATGTTAAATAAGGAGGACAAAAATGGATGAAAAGAAGAAAAAGTTTTTTTGGAACAAACAATTTAACCTAAAAGGTCGGATTGTTTATCCGTGCCTGTTTGAACCGCAGGATTCAATGGGTTCTGGCAAGGAGAAGTTTAGCACAGTTTTCATGTGGCCAACGGATGAAAACAAACCCGTGTTCAATGAGATGATAGGGCTAATTAAAGAGTATAAAAACTCTTATTACCCAAAACATCAAGGGTTTATTGTCCCGTTCAAAAACGAGAACATGACCAAACAAGATGGGTCGCCACACCCAGATTTTTTTAATGGACACTATTGGTTCAACGCATCCGCCAATAAGGATTTTCCACCGAAGATTATGGATGTTAATAAAAACCACATTACAGACTCAACGGGGATTCACTCTGGACGGAATGCGATTATCAATGTTTCCTTATTCGCTTACGAATTTAAAGGGAAGGTTGGAGTTTCAGTCAATGTGAGGGCCGTTGTTATTCTGTCTGGCGGTGAGCCAGTTGGCGGAGGCGGACAGGTTAGCGATTCAGATGTTGACAAAATGTTTTCTGATGTTAAATACGATGTAGAAAAAGAAGAAACAAAAGAAGTGATGGGTGAATCATCCACATTTTTTGACAATCTTTAAAAGGAGATCACGATGAAAATTGAAATTAACGTGAGTGGAATCGACTGGAAAGAATTAGCTAAGGCCTTAGCTGGGACTGCTTCAGGAACGGTTAAAGAAGAAACCACTACAAAGAAAAAAGTAGGTAGAAAGGCCAAATCTAAAACGGAAGGAAAAGTTGAGATTACAGATGTGAAAGGGACTACAGTTGCAGAGGATTTTTTGAATATTCCTCTGGATGAAGAGGCCCCCACACAAACAACAGCTGAAATTGTAGAAGCATTCTCAAAAGGAGTTGCTGAAACGATCAAAGCTGGGAAACTTACTGAAAAAGCAGTAAGAGAGGCGGTTAGAGACACCCACAATGAGGGGAGTTTCAAGCATTTAGGAAACGTAAGGCTCCAAGAAATGCAACCTGCTGATGCTAAGAAATTCATTGCCCGAGTGAAACAAATCATCGGGTGATGTATTGTGTTGTGGGCAGGTAAGACGAGAATCTTGCCTGTCCACCTGCTCTCACAGGTTGAGGGCAGAAACAATAATCTGTACAGACTGAAAGGTTTGTAGAGGATACCGTTGCCCAGCGTAATCTGGGCAGAGTATAAAGGTCTCGTAATTTAGAGACCAGGCCAATACCCGACTTAAGCGGTTATAGGCAAGTAGGTTCGCAACCTGCGAAGGAGCAAGGCGTAGGGCCACGGGGAGCCGGCAATTCGATCCCCAGAACCCTTCGCCTCCTTTTTTAGGAGGAAACATGATGTTACTAGGGATTATTATACTGCTGGTTATCTATTGCGTTGCTATGGATGATGAAAATATATGAAGAAACTCTTTATTGACATAGAGAGTAGATCGCATCTCGACCTCTCTGATGTCGGGCTTATGAACTATGCTTATGCTCCCACGACGGAGATCACTTGTATTGCTTGGGCCATTGATCAAGGGCCTATAAAAGTTTGGCATTATAGCGAAGGATCATTACCTCATGAGTTAGAAGTTGCCCTATCAGAAAAAGGTCATATAGTTTCTCATAATAGCCTATTCGACGCTGAGATGTTGAAGGCCAAGGTAATTAATTTCTTGAGAAGGGATGCCTTATTTGATGGGAAGCACTGGTATGACTGGCGTAACCACATCGACACTATGGCCCTAGGATGCTACCACCGCATCGGTGCGAGTCTCGAAGACTGTGCTAAGTTCATGAAGATAGAAGGTAAGTTTGCAGAAGGCAAAAAAATGATGCAGAAGCAGACACGCCTAGATAAAAATGGGAAGTTCATAAAACTATCACCGGAAGAAGTAGAGAAACTCAAGCAATATGCCGCTCAAGATGTGCATATCTGCCGAGAAATCTATAATAAATACCCGGCCCTTCCGTCCAGAGAACAAAATCTCTGGGTTTGGACTGTGAGAAATAATGAAAAAGGTTTGTGCATTGATAAAGACCTTCTGTACTATATGTACACTAGGGTACAAGAAGAAAAGTTGAGGATAGCAAACAAGTTTTTTGGGCTTACTGGGTTGAAGGTCGGCTCTATAAAATTCCGATCTTGGCTCTTGGAGAGATTTTATTTCATTGATAATCTTCAAGCGGCAACAATAGAAAACTATATTGCTAAGACGGACGATTTCACTCCAGAAGTTGAAGAGGCCCTCAAGCTAAAACTCGAAGGCTCCAATTCCTCCTTGGCGAAGGTTAAGAAGGCGTTTAATGTTCAGCATCACGGCAAGATTTATGAGACCCTACAATTCCATAAGGCCCAAACAAAACGGTGGTCTGGGAAAGGCGTTCAACCGCAGAATTTCCCAAGAAGTGAATATAAGGAAGGCGACCTTGTGCCGGATAGTCCTGATTTTAAAAGTATGCTGATCACCGGTCTCACAGAACGCTTTTATGGACTCCGAGAAATTAAAAACAACCTTCGTCGAATATTTACGGCCCCTAAGGATAGGTCGTTCTATTGCGGTGACTTTTCTCGCATAGAACCTGAAGTTATTTTCTGGCTCTGTGATCAAGGGAATGTTCCTGCAAGATGGTATGAGAAGACTGCCGCCTCAATATATAAAATGGATCATAATGACATAGAAAAGGATTCTGTGGAAAGGCACGTGGGGAAGACCGTGGCCCTATCCAGTCTCTATGGCCAAGGCCCTCATAGATTCAAAGATGAAATGCAAAAGGAGGGCATAAAGATGACTGTAGCAGAGGCAAAGAACGCCATCTACACCTTCAGGAACCTCTATGCATTTATTCCTCGCCTTTGGAAAGCAATGGAAAACGCCTTCTATCAGTGTATGGCGACAAATAAGGAAATCAAATGGGCCAATAAGAATATATCATTTAAATGGAATCGGGAACTAGACAGGGTGGAACTTACTCTGCCCTCGGGAGGCAAACTATTCTATAACCGCCCTCATGCAGTTGCCTCTCCTTCAGGGATTCAAATATCCTACTGGGATATGACATCGAATAAGGTTGATAAAATGACAGATATATGGGGTGGAACATTGACGGAGCATTTGGTTTCCGCCACAGCAAGAGAAGTTCTCGCCACTGCGGTCCTTCGGTGCGAGGACAGTTTGTTAAATGTCGTTTGCAGTGTTCACGATGAACTCTGGGCATACGGTGAGCCGGGTTTAATAGATAGATTTAAGGAGTTCATGGAACAGGTTCCTCATTGGGCCAAAGGATTGAGAGTCAAAGCAGAATGTTTAGAAGGGGAGTATTATTTAAAATGAGTGGAAAACGTAGCCGTGATAAAGGCCTCAATTTTGAGAGAGTGGTGGCGAACGACCTCAAGGACATCTTCCCCGATGCGGCCCGTCAATTGGAGTTTCAGGTGGACCAGGCGAAGGGCGTTGATATCCGAGGAACCGGTAGATTTAAGATACAGTGCAAAAATAAGAAGTCCTATGTGTCTGTAAATACGATAAATGAAGTGAAATGCGACCTGTTTGAAGTACCAATCCTCGTGACTAAGGCCAATAGACTTCCTGCAATGGCCGTTATTCCGTGGAAAGACCTACTTGTTTTGTTGAAAAGAAGTTGAAAATGCGGTGCAATTCGGGTTTAATGGAGGTTCACCTTTTTTTGAAGAGAGAATATGCCCCGAAAACCTGCAGAATTTCTAGCTATAACGGTTCTTGCTGGAACTAAGGTTGCCTTAGACCAGCACATTCAATCAAAATATAAAGACCTCTACAAGCTAAAAGCGGAAAACAACCTCTCAGGTTGCGATGTTGCTGTCCCGTGTAAGCAAAACAGTATCATCGTCATTGATATTGATGTGAAGACAGAGACCCACAAGGTTGATGGCCGTGAGTGGTGGGCGGATTGGTTGAAAGAGAATGGCGGTGAGGATACCTACATCGTGCGAACTTTGTCCGGTGGATTACACTACTATTATTCCCTGCCTCCTCATGTGGATGAGGAAACTTTCCATCCAAAGAAATCTTTGGCCCCCGGAGTAGATATTAAATGGAAAGGGTATGTTGTGGCCCCACCTACTCCCGGATATGAACCTGTCAACAATACAACCCTCCACAACATCAAACCTATGTCTTCTAAACTTTTGAGAGCGGTGGAAAGCTCTTTCCATAAACCCTATGAGGGCGTAGGAGGCATTGACATCACCAATTTTAGGATTCATACCCCCATCCCTGTGTCCGGTATCCCACGATTGAAGGGGATGCTATCGGAGTTTGGATTAAACAACCCTGTTTCCTATGATGATTGGATTAAAGGAATCTTCTCAATCACTGCGGCAATAGATGACGTGGAGGAAAGAAACAATTGCATAGAACTATGGACGAGGAATCAATCATATCAAGATGGCGATATTGAAAAGGCCATTGAAATATCTCGTCGATCCGACCCTATGGGTGAAACAGGGCCTGGAACTATATTTGAATTGATTAAGCAGAATAAGAAACTGGTAGAAGTTAAGTCTAATACTCTACCGACCATCGAACAGCTACTTGCGGATGATGGACTCCAAACAATACAAAAGAAGGCCGGAATACTGGTCATCTTACCAATTGAATCTAACGTCTGCACGATTTTAGAGAACATCTTTCCCAATACGGAGACAGACCTCAATCATCCAGAGATTCATAAATCTATGTTTTTTGACCATCGCAAGCGTGTTCCCTACCTAAAAGGTAAGCAATTATCTCAAGGTGTGGACTACTTGGCCTATAAGATTCTGGGTATTATTCAAGGACACTATCGTTTGGCCCATTTTAAGTTCGGTGTTATTAAGAATGGGCTAGAACTATTCCTATCTCGACGATATGTTGATCCCTGTGCGGAGGAAATCAAGGGCCTAACGTGGGATGGTCACAAGCGAATGCATAAGTTTTTCACCTCCTTCTTCCCAGCAGAAGGGGAGCAAGAATACCTGCGTCGGTGCGGAGACTTCTTCTGGCGGTCTTATGTCTATAGAATCCTTGAACCAGGGATTAAATGTGACGAGATAATCACCCTCATTGGTGCTGAAGGGACAAGAAAAACCTCAATCGTTGGGGCCGTAGGAGGGGAATATACCTACTACTGCGGAGAGGAAAACGCCTTCGTCTCTCGGGACTGTCTCCTCAATATGCATAGGTCAACCATCGTAGAATTGGAAGAGATGACGGCCTTCAAAAACTCCGACCCTAACACTATCAAGGGATACCTCTCTAGGACGACTGATACCGTCCGGCAGATGTTTGGGCGGAACTCCTACGATGCTCCGAGGAGTTTCATTATGATAGGGACGACCAATAACAGGCGATTCTTGACAGAATCCATGGGAATTAGACGGTTCCTGCCCATCGTTCTGGGCGGTTCAAATAAAATCGACGTTGAACTATTCCTCAAATATAGAGAACAGCTTTTGGCAGAGGGGAAACATTACTATGATGAGAACGTGCCTCTAAGGCTGGATGTCTCTGCCTTCCAAAAGGAATTGGTCTCCAAGCATCAATTCCGATCCCCTCAGGCCCACCTACATGAGGAAGTGAGGGAGTTTATTAGGCATAAGTCCGTCGTCGATGTGAGGCAGATTTATAACCATCTCCATATCTCCTACCCCAGCAATACGAACAGGCAGACTGAGAAGCACTATAGGGCCATCTTCCGGACACTGGATACCGAGGAGTTTGTCGATATGGGTGATGGGAAGACATACAGAAAGAAAGAATTTCTATCGGATATACTATGAATGCGGCAAGTTTAGAAAAGAAACGCCTCTATGATAGGGAGTATCGGAAGAAGCACCGAGAGAAGCACAGGGAAGCGGTGAAAAGATATAGGAAAAGGAACCCAGACAAGGTGGCCAGATTCAATATGATCTATCAGATGAAGCACGCAGAGAAAATTACTGAGAGAAGGCGGCAGTCTGTTACGAGGCTAAAAGAGAAGATATTTAAGATGCTCTGGGAGTCATAGTGGTGGATAATGATCGTCATCTCGTCTTTTCCAATCATCCCAAACACAGTAGGCCATCACTGCGAGTGAGACGGCAACACCTAAAATGAATATATAGTCGTCTGAGTTCATAATCCTGTCGTCACCTTAATTGTACCATAGAAATACGCCAAGAGTAGGATGGCCCAAGTTGCAATCCCTGTGAGGATCATACAGGCCCCGAATATCTCTAAAACTGCTTTGAAAAATTCTTTCATGTGTCTGAGTATCCTGGGATGTTGGGCAGACTCCTAATAGTAAGTCTTATATCAAAAGTAACAGGTTGATCTGTGTCTATTAGGTTTTGGCGGTGCGGGTTTGTCGGGTATATTTGTAGGTAATCTCCTAAAGACAAAGAAATATTTGCACTATTTATAGTATTATCGACGTTTCCTAAAAAAACTATTTGTGCTTTTCTTGTCGCATCAGGGTTAAGTGTTGTGATGACTGCACTTATTCCATTAGAACTGCCAGAGCGTGTTGCTGTTAGTCTGCCTGATATATCTAATGTTAAGGCCCTTCTTGCTCTCCATAAACTTAAAGCGGCATTGACATTACCTATTGATGTGGTTTGGGTCACCCCAGTTAAGTCTAACATGAAAGATTCTAGGGCCTCATCAGGATCGCTTAATGTTATTGTGTTTGAGGCATCATCCAAACTGAGAGTAAACATACCAGTAAAAATAGGAATTAAAGGCAGTCCTGTAGCGATGGGTTGAGTCCTTGAGGAAGTTCCCAGTATCCCTAAGGTTGCTGAAGAACCTTTGGTCATTTGAAGCCCACTTGTTTCTTCTTGTAGAGTAAAGCTAAATTCTGATGTATGGGCCACCATATATAGTATAAAATTAAAATTAGCGTTGTTTTCAGACCCAGAAACAGTAAATGTTAATACTCTACTTCTAGGGTCAACAGATACTGCGATACTACCATTCCTTGTAGGAATGAATACCATTCTATCTGCCTCTGTACCCAAAGTACCATCAGGGTTTATAAGATAACCAGGAATGTAAAGATGACGGGCGTTGGCAAAGGCAGTAGAAGTATTAGGGCCAAAAGCAATTGTTATCCCGTCAGCATTTAACCAGTTATCCCATAATGCCTGTGGAATAGGGGTGTTTCGTCTCACTCCAGAGCCAGCAGAGGTATTATCTCCTAAAAGAAGGGTCTCTCTATGAGATTGTCTTATCCCAGCTAGAACTCGTCTGAACATCTCTTGCATAAATGTAGGTAATGTGTTTGTTAGGGGGGTGCGTAATGAAGCAGGGCCTAGCATTTGACTCAAATCTCTTTGAATGATAAAAGCGAAGGCCCCAACCCTATTATCTGAGGTATCATATATTTCGACGGTTAGTGGTCTCCCCAATCCCCTAGCAGTAAGTGCGTTTCTTATACTTGGTTCAACGACTCCTGAACCAGGGTTTTTAACGGTTAGTCTAATAAAGAATTGTCTTGAATTTGCAGGTATTGGTAAACTGTTGCTTAGTCTCCATGAAGTAGGGTCTGTTTCACTATCTGAAAAATCAAAGTTTACAGGAGAACCTTCTAATACACCATTTCGTCTAATACTTGTTATTTCAGCATCTCCGGCATTTCTACATTCAACTACTATGTATGTTGGAATGGATTCTAAGCTATCAAATATGTCAATCCCATCGTTTATAGACAGAATCTGAAGCTGTGCATGAGGGGAACCTCCTCCTCCAGAGGGTCTCCCTTCTAATGCTGTGATGGCAGTAGCATTTGTTGTGATGTCGGCCTTGTTTTTTGCGGCCCTAGCATATACTGTTCCTCCAGCACTGGGGGCATCTGAGGGAGTACCTACATCGCCTTCTAGTTTATTAATACGATGAAAAGCTATATTGCCTAGGCCTCTAGCGGAGGATGTGTCTGTTTTATTTCCTAAATCAGAACGGACACTAGCACTATGATCCCTAACGGTCTTAATCCTCTTAAAGATTGAGCCGGTTCCAGTAGAATCTTCGGTAGTTTCACCTATTCGCCTATTGATGTCGCCCAATGAGCGAATAGTTGTGGCCTCTTCAGTTTCTAAATCTGCGATATTCCTTGCGTTTGTTGTTATTCTTGTATTGAGTGCGTTTGTGACGGAGACATCAACTCCTCCTCCATCCATACCTGCAGGCCCTGTATCACCTCTATCGCCCTTATCGCCTTTAGGCCCTGCAGGGCCTGCAGACCCTGCGTCTCCATCATCCCCTTTGTCGCCTTTCGCTCCTTTGAGGAATCTTGTAGGGCCGGCCCAACTATTATTTGAAAAATTAACCACAATATTTCCGCTGTTATCTTCCTCAAGCCTAACAATGTTTTGAACTTCCCAAAGGTCGAGTTGACCTGAAGAGACTAATTGCTCTACAGTACGACCGCCCAAACTTGCGACGGGTTCGGCCAATAACCCGTTTAAATCTGCATTCCACGGTACTGTCATTGGCGGAAGACTAAATACTAGGCCTCCAACATTCTGTGCGTCTGTAGGGTCATAAGTGATAGTGATTGCACCTCGACCTCCTTGATCTGGCGTAAAAGCAGGAGTTATAGGGTTTCCTGTATCCGTATCTGGCAGGTTAGCGGTATAAAGTTTGACTATACTAGAGGCATTTCCAACGGCCCCTTTATCGCCTTTATCGCCTTTGATTCCTTGAAGTCCTTGAAGTCCTCGAAGTCCTTGAAGTCCTCTCTCACCAGGATCGCCTTTATCACCTTTATCGCCTTTAGCCCCAGTTTCACCTGTGTCGCCTTTAGCCCCAGTTTCACCTGTGTCGCCTTTAGGCCCTGTTTCGCCTGTGTCGCCTTTAGGCCCTTGAACAGTACTGTCGTCACCTGTGTCCCCTTTATCGCCTTTATCACCTTTAGGCCCTTTGGAGAATGGTAGTGGGCCGGCCCAATTCTCGTGAGAGAACTCAACAATAATGTTTCCGTCTGCATCTTCTTCAAGAGTTACAATGTTTTGAACTACCCAAAGGTCTAGCAGTCCTAAAGATATCCATTCTCTTACGATTCTTGGGCTTCTATATTCGTCTAAGACCTTATTTAAATCTGCATTCCATCCTGATATGCCTTCCAATCCAGGTGTGTCAAATACTAGACCCCCAATATTATCTTCATCTAAGGGGTCATAAGTGATAGTGATTGCGCCTCGACCGCCTTGATCAGGATCGAAGACCGGTTCTGTGAGGCCTCCTTCTGCACCCGGTGCTGTAACGGTATAGAGTTGGACATAGATAGAGGCGTGTTCCCCAACAGGGCCTCTAAATCCTTCTTTATGCTCCCCGAAGATGAAGCCGGTTCCTTCATCATTGACTCGGATTATTCGACCAGCTAAATCACCATCAAACGCCCCACTTCTTTGAAGAGTAGTCTCGATGTCAATGTTTTCCGGTACTTTGACGACACTCTTATTAGTAAAATCAGCAAGACGCTTGACGGCCATTGTGGCCCTATCTACCGCTTCTTCAGTGTTCTTGGCCGTTTGCCTAGAACCCTCTCTAAATGAGGCAGGTTGAGCAGAGGAAGGGTTGAAAGAGATTAGGAGGGAAACATTTGAGGCAAGTTCTCCGTTAAGCAGGACACCAGCATAAACCTCACTCGGGTCGTCACTAGGGGCATTTGTAAGGCCCGTAGAACTCATGTAAATGTCTCCTCGGATTACGAGTTGGGCCAATCCTTCGGAAGGAAGCAGACGGTCAATTGTGTATTGAGAAGGAGATAGAACAAAAGACGTTCCGCCTCCAAAAAACAGGGTGACGACGATATCCTCAGCGGAGAATCGTGGGAAAGGAATGTCGTAGCTAGTCGTTGTACCCGTAGCGTTACGAGTCCCTTGAGACCCTGAATAGGATACGCTGGTCTGTTGATTTCGTGCAATTGTCATATTTCTATTATTAAATAATAGTTTTCGATTTGCTACGAGTTTTTAACTGAGTAAATCACTCTTCTTCTGCCGCTCTAACGGCCTTGCCGATAGGGGCAAAAGGAATCCCAGTCAATAATGTGGCCGCTGTCGCCATATTGTCATAATCTCGTCCAGAGAACTCCTCGAAGTCCTCATCAAACATAGCATCTTGGACTGCCTGCGCTCCGCCTGTCGCCTTTCTAAGCGGATAATAAACCGGCCCCATTCCCATATACTCTCCTGATCCGGGAACAAAGACTGGGGCGGCAAAACGAGATAGCAAAGGGCTGTAGATGTCCATAGTCTCATAAACGATATCCCCCATTATGTCTGCCTCGGTATATCCGAGATACTTTTCTTCTTCTTCCTCGTCTCCTGTCATAGCGGCAAGGGCATACCCGACCCCATATTGGATGAGGGTAGGAATAACCGAGAAATATAGGATGGCATGGAGGGTCTTCAGGTTATAATGCTCTCCCTTATCCTTCGCCCTGCTTCGGACTTCGTGCAGTTGGCCCCTCAATCCATGGGCAACCATCGTAATCATGTAGGCCAAGCGTTCAAAAGGAGTCTTGAACTGGGCATTCGTCATGGATGAGACTGTGGAGCCTGCCTGCGTCCTCTCTACCAGGCCATCGGCATAGGCGATCGCCTGTCCTTCTGTCTGCCCTTCCTCTATCTGCTTCTCATATGCCGCCTTCCAGACGGCCATATCCACGAAATTTTGAGCAATTTGGATGCCAAGAAACGACCATTTGACGGAACTTGCCTTCAATCTCTCTAATTTTGTCTCTGTTACCTTCAATTCATCCAGTCCTCGGACGAGGTTTTCTTGAAAATTGTCCATTCTATTCTTCATAAAAGGACTAACTTCCCCGATTTTGTCCCTCATTTCTCGATATAGCCTAGGATTTCTAATAACTCCTGCCGTTGAGAGGACGTGTTTTGCCAATTTACCCTTGCCTACATACTGGGCGATCGTCGGGACTGCCTGAATCCAGCCTAAAGTCTGCTTGGCCATGGACTTGACGTTACCGAAGAAGAGATAAACATAGACATGGCGACGGAATCCAGTCGCTAACTGCCCAAAGGTTGAGTCATCGTAACGGGCGTATTGTTGCTTGACTGTCCGATTCAGCCATGGTTTCAATATCCTGTCATAGAAACCTTCTTGACGCTCCTCTAGTCGTTCACTGATTCTCTTATCCCTCATAACGACATCTACGGCCCTAAGAGAACGCTTGAGATAGGCATTTGAGTAGTGGTGTCCCATCAAGGAGAAGATTCTGCCTAGGTTGAGCTCCAGAGGATAGCGACCTTGCGACCTCTTTTTTCCCATGGAAATATCAACTGCCGGATACCAGATGTCGAAATTCTTGTCTCTATCTGTCTCCTGGCCGGTTATGAGGCTCTCACTTCCGGGAAATTTGTTATTCTTGATGAGGGGGTAATAACCTCCCTTATAGGTCGCCTTCTGCCCATCAGGGAATGAGATAGTCCTAGATTGCCCTTTCACTTGGCCAATATTCTGCCCCTCAACATCCATAAAGGACTTGTGAACCATCGGGTAAATCTTCTCAAACTGATCATGTATTTCCTGAATGAAATCAAAGTGGGCCCTGGTGAGGACTCCTGTATCGACCAGACGCTTGATAAAGGCATCCCATGCCGCCTTATCTATAGGCCCTGTCTTCTTGTTGTTGCTGGAGAAGAAACCTCCTTGGAAGAACTTCTGTGACCCCGACTCTGAGTTAGTGTACATGAGGGCGACGAGAACCTCAGAGAGGTTTTTGAAGGCCACACCTTCTCCTAATTCGACCGCTTGAATCGGGGCAGAGGTAAGGCCGGAGATTTGAGAGAGAAGGAAATTGACTACCCCTTTCTTCATATCTGTTGAGTCTTTCACTCCCATCCCTTTGGCCAAGGCGGATTCCTTGATGGCCATCTTTCTTGCCATTTTTGATATTTTGGTTAGGGCCTTCTGTAGTTCGACTTGTCTCAAGGATTCCTGCTCTAAAACTTTATGGAAGAGTCTGTTAAGCCATGACTTTGCCCATGTCTTCTCGTCCATAAAGGATGCGAGATGGTTGTACATGGCCACGGCATCGACTGTGAAATATTTCAATAGGCGGTTTTGAGGGAGTTTCCTTTGCTGGATTGTGCCTCCAACCGGTTTTACCTCATTGAGGATGGCATCAACTATCGGCTTGAGAGACATCTTCCACTTAGCGTGTGCTTTAACTATCGCATTTTCTTCCTGTGCTATAGGAGACACATCACCTATAGAATCAAAATGCTCCTTTACTTCATCTATAGACATTTTCCTTTCTATAGGGACAAAAAATTCTGGGTAGGCCTCCATTATCATATTTTTAAATGCCGTCTCCGCCATAAGATTTCGATAAGAGGGAAAGTTCATTTTTTCAGGAAACATATTATTTTTAACGGTTTCTACTATGTCACTATTTATAGGATTATCTGTAGGATCAATGATTTTATCTTTACTACTCAGTTTGGTTGGGTCTTTACTCAGTTTAAATTCCCCATAGGCCATCGTAAGAATCAAATACTGATTGTCCAAAGTTTTCACTAAGATAGTAACCGGCTTATTGCGTACTTCATTTCGGGAAAACTGCCTCCATTTTCGATTAACATCGACAATCTTTCTCTGCATCTGATCTATGTGTTCTTGGGCCTTACGCTGAATTTGAATATGCCCATAAATATCTAGCGCTTCTACGAAGTTCTTATCCTTTATATGCCGTTTAAACTGTTCTTCAAGATAGGTTATGTTGACCTTTAAAGTACCCAGGTGACCTTTTATAAATTTGTCTTCTAAGACAAGAGGAGAGGACAGAAACCGCCTTTTCTTTTTTGCCCTGCCTGCCTGATCCATAGATATCCCTGTGGGGGTGTTTAGGGCCGTTTGTTTGGCCTCTTCATCTATCCCTTCCTTGAAAATCTGGAAATTATCAAAGACATTTACCGCAGAGGGGTCTAACCCTTGTTGATCTCTGAGTGCTTGCAAAGCAATTTCGGAGGCCTCTTGACGGACTTTATTTAGTATCTTGTCATTGACAAGCCTACCATTTGCGTTGGCCTTAAACTGCTCTAGTTCGGATATATTTGGGTTATATTGCCTAAGAATGTCATATCGTATTTCAGCAATCATAGCTTCATACAAGAGAGCGTGACCTATATTGGCCAGATAATTTTCCGAGTCAACAAGCCCTAAATCTATAAAGTATTGTAAATCGTAGGATTTGTTATCGGTATCAATGCGGTTTTTATGTACACTTTTACTAATGGTCAATAAATGATCGGTATTTAAAGAGGAGAAGTTTATTTTTTTATCTGGTTGAAGTTCCCAAAAGTGGTGTAGCTTGAACCAATATTCATTTTTGGCCTTCTCCATGGCCTTCTTTTCTACTATCTTTTCAATATCCTTAGGGAGCTTCTTTGTGTTGGCCTTTCCTTCTTGAGCGACAAGATCGGCATAGTATTTGGCCAACACTGTATCTACCGCTTCTCGATACATATCCCTCAATCGGATATAGTCCTCTCCTAGAAGTTCTTCGCTAAAGGGGAACTCAGGGATGAGAGGATATACCTCCGTTTCTATCGCCTCGCCTAAACCTAAAGCATTAGTAAACATTTTGTTTAGGTCTCCTGTTATGGAGGAGGCATGAACCCCTTTATGGGCATAGCCAGTCCCGATCCGAGAGGGGGGATAGAGCGATCGCATCAACTGTTGCAGTTTATATAGGGCCTTTGCCGCTTTGACACCCTTAAATTTACCTTCAAAAAAGAATTTTTCAGATGTGACAGCAACCTTTTCATGGAGTGGATGAATCTTATTTTTTACTATGAAAATTCCTTTTAAATCTTTAAGTCCTAGCCATTCAGTCATATATTTCATGGCCTCTTTATAATCTTTTTGTTGAGGTGTAAGTTTGCTTTCTTCAATGGAGTGGATATGATCCCAATCTGCGGCCATATCGTTTAAAATTCCATGGGCCAATTCGTGAAGCAGGGTTACGACATCGCCTTTACTAGTCATTCCGGTAACCCAACCTTGCCGAACATCTGCTTTCACTCCGGCCTTCTCCGCCCACCCATCTTTGAGGTATTGAGTAGAAAAAAGAGTTAAAAAATTAGGAGAGTTCCACCCAATAAATCTACCTGATTTTTTTGCCCAAATATGAGTCCGCTCCATTTTTAGCAGGCTGATAGGCTTCCCTGTCATTTCAGACCTTCTTCTGAGATAGTTGAAGAAAACAGACGCATACTCTTCTTGCATTTCGCTCTTAACTTTTGTTGGGATGACTTTGTTTCTTTTAAAGGTTTCTTTAAGTTCAGACTTTATTTCGTTGAAGACGTTTTCCTCTTCGGCATTTTTAAACCGGCTAAAGGCCACCTTGTCTGCCTGGCCTTCTTCTACTTTTGGCTCTGGTTTTTGCTCCTTTTCGGCCTCTTTCTTATCCTCTTCTTTAGGCTTAGTTTTTGCTTTTGGTTTAAGCTGTTGCTTCAAATAAGACTTTAATTCATCTTCATTGGTGAAGATATGCTCATCAATACCTTCATCCAAATCTCTTGTGGCCGTAAGCCATTCAGCGAGGGATATTTTTGCCACGTTAATCCCGTTTTGTTCACCTTCTTCTATCGCCTTTCGAGTCTCAGGTTTCAACCTTTCAAGGAAAAGGTTGTAGGATTCTTTATCTAAGACGCTTTTAATGGCATCGGTTACAACCCAGAGATTGCTAATTGAATCTGGCTCAACTTTTGTCTCCGGTTCAACCTTTGCTTCTTTATCAAGTTTTGAATCCTCTCCCTCTTCGGCCTTGTTTTTTTCGTATTCTGTGACTTCGTCGGGCTTGATGACTTCATCTATCAACTCCTCAAATTTTTTGGCATCTTTGTCTGTCTTGACGGCCTCCTTGACCTTCTTCTTCAATTCCTTGACTCGCTGTACTTTCTCTTCTCTTTTTACTGCCGTGTTTGCTTCGTGCTTTGCGACTCGAACCTTTTCCATGAAGACTCCTGCGACCCTTGGGATGCCTCCTATAGCACTGAGAGTCCCTTTGGTAGGGGTAACGAGGATTGACTCCTCTAACCCCTTGTAGAGGCCCTCTCCTAACGCCTCACCGAAGTCCGCTCCCTTCGTCATCTCTTTTGTGACTGTCGCCCCTCCCTCTGCGATCCCCTCGCTGGCCACATCGAATCCGGCCCTAATGGCCTTCTGCTTCACGGTGTTTGCGGCAAGGGTTCCGCCAAACAGGTTGAGAAGATAGTCTAAAGAACCCCCAACAACACCATATTTAAGAGCGATGTCGTTGATTCGTTGCATCTTCTCTTCGTCATCAAGGATGGCCATGTAGTCAATCGAACCATCTTCTTGACGATATTCCTGCATCTCCTCGTTGACTGCCTCGGCATAACGAACCATCGTCATCCCACCAATACCAACTCCGGCCTTAACGAAGAGGCCGGGGACACCTCCTACAGGGAGGAATTGCGCTCCTATGGCGAGAGCAGTAGGGCCTAAGGTGGAACCGGTTGATTCAAGTCCTTGGAGGAAGACGGCCTTTTTGTTATTAAGTGCCGCCCAAGCATACTCCATCATATCCAGAGATATGGCCCCAGAGATTTGCGACCCTCGGAACCACATTTTTATATAGTCCTCATAGGTTTCTTTAGGCATTCCAGCGATTTCGTTTATTCCTTGAGGGACTTTCTCTTTATCTGCCTTCCATTCCTCCTGTGCGGCCTCCCAGCCGGACATATCAGTTCCATAGGGAGTAAACCCTGCTCTACGGTCGTCAATATTCTTGAGCATTCCTGCGAAGGACTGCTTATCTACGGCCCCAGTAGAATAGAGTCCTACGGCCAAGAGATTTTCAAGCATGGGGACGTTTCTATAAAGGGCCTGTTGAACATCATCCACGAAATCTGGGCCTGTGTCTGCCTTAGCAAACTCTAAGAGAGTGCCTGCGTGTTTGCTATAATAAGGATAATTTTCCTTTTTCGCCCCCCAAGCAACAACCCGAGGATTTATAACAGAGGTTTTTTCTGCGTAGAGGACAGCACCGGCATCCTCTGGGGAGTATATTTTTAGTAATTCTGCGGCCCTTTCCTCGGTGACCCCATGTTCTTTGGCGAATGTTGAGGCATCGAACTCTGCATCTTCTGGAGGAGGGTTCCCATAGGTGAAGGCGGTATCTGTTATGGCCTGTTGATTGGATTCCCTTTCTACTTGGTCAACGACAGCATCAATATAACCTTGGTCTGTTTGAACACCAGAAGCAAGACCTCTGTCTGGTGTTACTCCCGGAGTAACAGATAAAGCGGCATTTACTTCTTCTTCAAAGGGGTTTACTGCCATTATTAAGGCCCTATTGTTGGAGGTTGTTTCTTAGGCCCATAGAGAGTTCGATATAGGCTCTCTATCATAGGAGGAGATAGCCTACCATGCCGGTTGATAAGTTTATCAATGGCAGAACGAAGAATCATCTTATCTGTTTCACTTCCAGACTCAAACACCTCTTTGAATTTAGGGTGGTATTCTGAATACTCAACCATTCGCCTATTCTTTTCCATCTGCTCAGGAGATTCTTTTCCGATACCAAACCACCAGCCCTTGTCATCTGAGTATTGGTCTAACATTTTATGAAGCATTCTGTCTGTCTTTGGGTCACCCAATGTACCTTCTTTTTCTGCATTGTTGACATAGTTGACTAGTTGGCGTGCAATCTCAGGCTCTTTGACCTTACTGATTTTATCATATAAAGGCTTGAGTAGTGCAGAGGGAGGAGCGTCAAACTCTCTCTTTGCCGCCCATTCTTTCCTTGCTTGGAACATCCGGTAGTGGGCCGGAGACAGGGCATCAGGCTTGAGAATCATCTCAGAAGCAAAGTTGATTTTGGCAAAGCCTCTAGGGTCATTGAAGAACATCTGGTCATACATAGCGTAAACGCTTGGGTTTGATTTAATCTTATCAATCTCTCCCTTCTTCAATCTCTCATAGTAGCTTCTAATTTTGTTGTAGTCCCCCATTTCTAGCTTTCTACGCTTGGCGAGATTTAGTGCTACCTGCAATGTCTCCGGCCCTAGATCGTCGGCCTTTACGGCCTTCTCAAATATCTCTGCGGCCTGAGTGACTGTATTGTCTCTGTTCTCTCTCTTCTGAGAATCATATGATCGAAGAAAATCATTCAATTTCCCGAGGGTCATACTATATAACTTCCCTTTATTGTCCTCTTTTTTAACCAGTTTCTTTAGCATCTCTTTTGCGGCAGACTCATTATCCTTATGAATCTTCGTTATCTTATCAAAGAGCATGAAGCTCTTGTCATCTAACTCATAAACATCTGCGGCCCTAAGTAGATCGTTGGCCTTCTTAATATCATCCCCCATCATACCTTTTTTAAAGTTCTTAAAGAGTTGTCTGGCCCTCTTATATCCTCTACCAGTACCAGCATTTACCTGATAGCCCATGGCCTCAAGAACAGCACGAGATTTTGCCGCTTGCTTGTGGCGTTCTAATGCGTCACCTGTAAGCCCCATTATGGACGAAGCGTTGTCTCCTACAGTGTTAATAAAAAAGTCCATTTTTGCTTTTAGGTCGTTATCATCTCCAGAATGTTGGACGACCTCAGAGAGAGCGTGTTGCATATTCTCTGTCATTTCCTGCTTTTTAACCTGAAGGAGTTCTTTGTTGGCCCAGCGAGTGACTGTCGTGTTGACATCTTCTTCCATGCTTTCCATCATGGCCAAATTCCGTTTTAGGTCTTTTTCATCTACCCCTTCAAGGGATTTTTTATTCTTTTCTTTGAAATCTTCGACGCATTTTGTGGCGGCCTTAGGGGCGTGCTTCCCTTTGACTTGGATTAGGCTTTCGATGCACTCATTTTTATGGCGAGAGAACTGGTTATAGATACGGGCATCAAGGAGTTTTTCTTCCTCTGAGAGGTCTTTCTCTTGCTCTCTTCTTCTATCGGCCACAATCTCTTTGGCCTTCCCTGTAACCCCTTTTGCTGGGCCTTCAACATTTACTTGAGGCCCCTGCTGTGTGCGGATATAGCCTCTCCTTCTATCTCGTAGAGACGCTATCTGCCGTCGGGATTCTTTATCTCCCTCTATGTTTGTCGCTCTTTCAAATCTATCACGCAAGGCCACGATATACTCCTAATCCTGCTGAAGCTAAACCACCAAAGGCCTTAACATTTGACTGTAGTCGGGCATAGGCCTTTTTCCTTCTTTCATCAGCTTGTCTCACTTTAAGATTTACACCTTCTTGCTCCAACCCTAATGCTCTTGATAAGGCGGCATTCTCTCTTTGTGCCGCTCTTGTGGCCGCCGCAACTCTGTGGGCCTTAGAAACTCGCTTCACCCCTTGTCCTGAGACCTTTTGCCCTTGTGCCGCTAGCTTTAACTTCGCATCATCGCCTCTTTGACGACCCTTTAACTGCTCTTGAAAGGCGTCGGCCTTACCTAGGCGACGAGTGTCCTGTGCGTCTTGTCCTAAGCGGTCTATATCTTCTTGGATGAGCCTTATATTTCTCTCGGCATTCTCAGAATATTGCTTGTAGTTGATCAGGGCCTGAGATACTTCAGCAAGTCCGTCCATGGCCGCCAGCGCACCTTGCTCTTGCTTAGTGACTTTTATTTCATCTCGGAGTTTGTTGACATCATCGGAAGAGGCGTAGGATTGGCTTTTTATGTTTATCTCATCTCTTGGGACACTAAAATCCGTTTGAAGAGCAATCCCTTTAGAAAAAGGAACATATTTTTCCATTTCCCACCCATAGACATGACCCCCAGGAACTTCTTCTGCTGGGTCTCTCTCAGGCGAACTACCCGTTATGTTTCTCTTTAACATCCTAAAGGACATCTATCTACCTCCCGATTCGACCCCTTTGGGGTATATTGCGTTGACCGTTATAGGTTTGGGCTTAGGTTGCACAATCCTTACTCTACCACCAACAGACCAAGCTGAGGCAAGATTCTGCTGTATCGCACCGCTGTATAGGCCATTTTTATCGACCTGTAGCCTCGAAACTGTCTCAGAGATAGGGAAAGTTCGATCGGTTTCGTTGGTTTCTTCCTCACTAATTGACCCCATTTCGCCCTCTCCTGTCCTATATAGGGCCGCTACGAGGACATTGACGACCTTTTTACCGTCAATTAGACGCTCACTTTTTGCGTCTATGGGCAGGGATTCCATCTCAAACTGATAGGGTATGCCTACAGAACCCCAAGCAAAACTTTGCCTGAGTTGCTCTTTCAAATCCAAAACCCCGTCATTATCTACTTTCAAGTTAGGGATTTCCTCATTATCCGCAAAAACGGAGACCGTTTTATTCTTCAAGTGCGTTAGGCCCTCTACCCTATCTGTCATTGGAACCCATCGAGATGCTCTTGACAACCGCTCCTTTTCCTCTATGGAGCCTACTGGAGGGCGAGACGATGGAGTAGTCAAAACACGGCTTAACTCTTCCGGCAACTCCCCTCCACCCCCTTCTACAACGTAATTTACTCTAACCCTTGCCCCCTTTGCTATTTCGTCTAGATAGGCAGAGTCGAAGGCGTTTGGCCTACGAGTAAAAAACACATTACGAGTTGGTTCATTAGGTTCACTAACAGTTTTTCCTGCGGCAAGGGATGGAGGGACACCCTGGAAATCATCTCCTTCCTTTTTCAGCACTACTCTTTCTCCATCCCCGTAATAGACAGCTATTTCATCAGGGAAGATAGGCCTTTTCAAATAGTACATACCATTAATGAACTTTATAAGGAGGTCTTGCTCTCGTTGAGTAAGAGTACTAAAAGTCAATGAATGCCCTCTGTCATCGAGGTTTGCTTGACCATGAGTTTTATAGTTTGTAGTAGTGGTATCCAGACTTATAGCATCTTTAAAAAGCAGGTTAAAGAACCAATACATCCCCTCTCTTCTAACCATTTGGAGTTCGCTTCCATCCTCGCCTTGGTCAAAGAAATTAACAATGTTATCAGTAACATAGAATAATACTTCTACTTTATCCTTTTCCTCGCTGTTCGGTCGTCCTGTTATATTAATGTATCTCCTGTTCTGGGCGAGACGATTAATTATACGCACATCCTCCGTCTCTTCATATCCGTTTTTTAGCCCTCCCCCCTCTATAAAGGAATTAATATGCGTAAGGTTAAACTGAGACTCTATAACAGTAAAATCCCGAGTCTGTGTAGTGGTAAGCGTACTATAAAACGTAATCCACTCGGACCCAACACTATGAGTCCCTGTTGGAGAAGGGGTTTGCCCAAAAACCATAAAATCTCGAATCATTCCAGTAACGTGTTTGAAATCCTCTATGGATTCGCTCTCCGGAACATTCTGCAGAAATATATTGCCTCCATTAGGGGGAGAAGTAGAAACCCAAACACCTGTAGGCCCTTTTATCAGCCTATGCCCAAAGGTTCTCATCCCATCCAAATAATTCATCCCTTCAGGATGAACATCATCACGAGGGACTATTGCTTCAAGGGTTCTTATCTGCCCTATCCTGTTGCCCTCTTCATCAACGGTGTCTCGGACTATGGTGGCGGCAAGAGTCTCAACATCCGGTGTCCTCCATCGGCCATTATCATTTCTGGAGGGCCTATATAAAGGGGCCAATCGAGTAGAAGCTATGTTCTCTATATACCCATCAGAAAGTTCATGTATCCCAAAGCCATAAACGCCTTCAGGGAATTGAGTCATGGAAAGCAACGCTCCATCTTCTCTTAGAAGCCAAATAATGGTCTCGAAGGATGTTGTCACCGCCATCTGAATGATAGACTTTTCAAGGAAGTGCTTAGCAAACCCATCGGTCTCCGAAATCCTCACTCCCGACCCTCTACCTGATCCAAAATCAACAGAGACTATGGAGGAATGATCATTATTCAAGAAGATAACTTTATTCTCCGCTCGGACAGGTTCAACCTCTTCGGAGCAACCCCCTACATAAATAGTCACAGGGTTGACCTCCGTAGGAGTGATGATACCACTATCAGAGTTCCCTGCAATGAGGTAGGCCTTCTCTGTTGTGAAGACTAACAGCCTCTCCGAAGCAACCATTGCTACAACCTTTCCGCTATCCTCTATAGGGATATTAAACTCAAAGGCCTTAGTTGGCTCTATGTCATCTGCAGTAGTAAAGTCAAGATAAGAATTAATAGCTGAGACACCTATGACGGCCCTATACTGAGTCTCCTCTGTTTGACCAGAAACCGTATAAGAAACGTACTGCCTTTGTTGATAGATTACAGAGCGTCCAAAGGATGTAGATGTTATGGTTGTGGCCCTTCCAAAAATAGGCACTCTACCCGACTCTTGACTTCTCATATAAGGTAGATAAAGCCTTTGAGAGGGAACCTGAGGAAAGGCCAGGGGTGTAGTAAACCCAGAAAGAGGTGTGGTATATACGTGTTGATAGAGAATATTTTCATCAAACTCAACAGCGTCAACCTTCGTCCTCCCAAACAGTCTTAGCCTATCTCGTATAGCAGAAGAAGGGATTTGAACTCCGGGGTCTCTTAAAATTATAGGCCCATTAGCAGGAGTTGAAACCCTGCGACCTGGGGTTCCTCCTTCTGGTATTCTTGTAATCCACACAAGAGAAAACACGCCATTAAGCTGTGTTGATCTATATAATTTAAAGACATTTCCTTCAGGACGAGGTAAATACCTTCTTCCGGGAGCAAGTATGGGGGTTGCTGTAGTCCAGGCCCTCACCCGATCATCTGGATTATTCGTGTCAATCCCAGCTAAATTAAGATGTGCCTCTGGGTATTTATTAAACTTTGCTTTTTCATCCGTACAGTATAAGGCCACCTGAGAGAGTCTTTGTCCTGCATCATTAGTACCTATCCCCGAAGGAAGCCGTGGGAAGGCCCCCGGATAATCAAAGAAATATTCGTGTAAATACGATCTATGACTTGTAATAACGAGTCGCCCATTAAAATTCTCCCCCACATTATTAACCAAAATCCCATTAATGAGATCGAGTCCAAATAGATTAATCATATCGAAACCAGACCACCTAGTTCCTGGCCCAAAAAACTCATACGTTCTTATAGGGGATGAACGAAAAGCGTCGTTATACTCAAACTCTCCAATCTCAAAAATTACTTCTTTTCCTGCGTATGATGTAACAGGGCCATCAGTAGCAAAAAGGATTCTTTCATCTCCATTGGCATATTCACAGGTCACTATATAGGCCCCGGAAATACTAGGGGTCGCTCGACTATCTCCTCTAATATGCATCCCTACTCGGTGCTTGAAAAAAGGGAGGTTATCATAAGGTGTCCCTCTCCCATCATCCGCTTTATAGTCAAAATAATTATCTATAACGGTCTTTTGAGGATATTGGGACAACGAAAGGGCCGGATGATCTGCAATAGTTTTTCTATAGGCCCAATTTACTGTCTCATAACTAAGGTCAACTTTAGAAGAATCAAAACTCTTAGCAACATTGATATTGAGGGCCTTTCCCTCACCAAAATTCAACAATGCCTGTCCATTCTGTAGCTGAGTTATCCGCCCCTTATAAAGAGGGTTGCGAAACGAAGGGCTATCAAACTCAATACTAAAGCTAGAAAAGACTTCTAAATCCCACCAACGAGGGTAATCAAAACCCTCGGGGTCAAGATTATCAAGCACAAAATCTTCAATTATCGTTCTCGCCTCATCTACATTTGATTTTGCTCTCAAAAAAAGAAGCCTACGAAACACCGCAAACAGAGGGACATTTCTAAAAACTGGGTTCCCATCACTGTCGTCAAAGACAAACCGATTAACTGCCTCGTTTATCTCAGTCTCCATGGCCAAGAGTTTTGTGTTACTCCTAGTTCCCCTGCCTGCGATACCTGTGTCATCGAGAGTGGCGAGATAGGCAAAGCCGGCCCTATTGGAAACCCCTCCACCTCTGCGGACATACCCATTCTTGAGTTTATAGAGTCCTTCGGCATAGCCTACCGAGGAGGACTTGAACCTATAGGATGGAGAGACCTCCCCACGGACGAACGAAACCTGTTTCCTGTTGGCCATGCATTACCTTTCGTATATCGTAGTCTTCTTACGCATCAACTTCTTGAAGGTTGCCTGTTTCTTTGGGTCTTTCTTCTTGTACTTCTTCATCATGCGTCTGTCCTGTTCCCCAATGGCCCTTCGTTGTGATGTCGTTTGCTTCTTCTTAGCTATTGCCGATCCCTGTCTGATTGCCGCTGAGCCTGCTTCTACCGCTATCGCTGGGCCCAGGAGACCCCTCAATCCTGCGGCAGTCGCTGAACCTCTGGTTTTGAACTTATTCCAACCTCCAGGAGGAGAGCCAGGAAGTTTCTTAATTCTCTTAACTCTTGCAAGTTTACTCTGTACCGCCTGCTTTTTAGAGGACATCTTTTTTCTCTTACCCTCCCATTCGTCATAATTCGGCCTCGCTTCTAATGGTCGATCCTTAAAGCGCCTTATGTACTCGTTATTAAGTTTGGTACTCTTATATACCGATCTTCGTCTTTTGAGTTCCTTGTTGATGTTTCTTTTTCTCGCCTTTTCTGGATTCTTTTTGTCTCCATAATACTCTCTACTGTACTTCTGCTGAATTTCAGCCGCTGTTCTTGGTCTTTTTCTGGCCATTTTTACTCTCCTTTTACGCATTTTTGCGACTCGTGCTTTCGATTTTCTTGTGATTTCATCTGCTTCTCTTGCATTTCGTCTTAAAATTTTCTTGTTATCGGTCATCAGTACCCCTTAATAGTAACTCACCAATTCTTCCAACCGTGTCGTAATAAAGGGCGACACTGGTCGGATTTTTGGGGATTCTCTTAGAACATCTTCCGCCATGGCGGTCATTTCTAAGTCCTTAATATTAATCTCCAGCTTCGTCTGAATCTGGGCAAAGTTGTTGGTGATGATTGACGACCCAGACATATGGGCCAAGACTGCGGCAAAGAGAAGGACGAAACTTTCTGGATAGGCGGCATCCTCACCCCCAAGGTTGGTTGTGTACTCCATGGCCGCATTGGGAAGGTCTGTGTGAATCTGAGGCAACCCATTCACAGTGACCTCTTTATAAGGGATGAACTCCTCTGGATACTGATCCCTATTGTGGACAAACTGCCCCTTCAAAGCTATTTGACGGGCTATGACATAGTCGGGAGGGGTTTTATAAGCATAACGATAACCAGAAGAAGGGTTTTGCTCAGCAATAGTCATGGCCCCCTTGGTGTAATCTACAGCAAATGACCATTGAAAACGAAGTAAGGCACTATTTAGGGCCAAAGGATAGAAGAGACGAAGAGTATCTGCTTCAGATGTTTTTTGATTGTCCAGATCGGTAAGTTGCTTACCGGCCCCTAGAAGCCCTAAGGCGACATTCGCTACTGTTGTTTTTCCAAATGACCGTGCCATACTTAAATGATAGCACTAAATCTTTTTTTAGAACATCTTTTCAATGTTCGCTTGAACGTCTTCTTTATTTTCGGGTTTGGCCACTGTCCCAGTCAATTCCTGTTGAACTTGGTCGGGTAAATCGCCAGTCATGCCTTCACGAGGGGGTTCCTGCTTAGGAGTCTCTTGAACAGGCGGCTGTTGGGCAGGAGGCTGTTGGGCCGGGGCCTGTCCGCCTCCTAGAGGAAGAGTCTTCCCCAGCGTTTCCAAAGGAGGAGGGTTATTGTAGTCGAGATGGCTTGTCGCCTCCGACTTTGCCAACTTCTCCTTCTTTTCTTGCTCTGCCTGCTCTGGTGGGAGGCCATCCCGTATAAGCCAGAGAGGCAGAACCGTTAAATTACCCTCAGAATCGGGCTTAAGAGCGCCATCGTAGTATAACTTTTGCCCTACCTGGACAAGAAGACCGCCATAATAGCCCTTAGCGATTGCAGTACATAAAATACCTTGTGGTTTCTCAGACATAAATCTCCCTCAATCTAACTTAAAAGTCGTGATCCGGTACATCCTCAACAAATCCAGCAGTAACCTGTCCGCCTGTTGAGTCTGACCCTGTGGATGCCGCCCCTTTTGGAAGATACTCTAAAGCAAAATATCTTTCTGTCAAGTATCGAGGAATATTTGGCCAAGGAATAGCAGTCCCAGCAGTGACAGTATCTAGCGTCACCGTTTGGAGTAGCTTTCGTCCTGCGTTAATAACCCCGTTGGCATCAACACCCGTTCCAACGACGAAATTTACTTCAAGGCTTGTGGCCCCGATAAAATCTCGAATGATTTGACCCATGAATCTCTGCCCCTTAGAGCCAATTCTCCTTCTAATAGGAACTCTCCCATTAGCGGCGGCAGAGGCACTGAAGCCGTGAACCATTCCTGTATCACCCAAATCTATGGAGTTCTCGCTTTTAACGATTGCCGCCCCACGAACGTCTTGAGCGTCGGACAATATTGACTGTTTATCTAATCTCATAATTCCTCCTTATACGAATGGTACTGCGGCCTCTGAATGCAAGAACGCATCACTTTCTTTTATTGGTCTCTTCCTATGCATCAAAACCTCGTCGGCATTGACACCTGTTTGTTGAAAGGACAACCAAAGATTCTTAGGAGTATTCCTAGCTTGATAGTCAAGGTACTCAATCATGGTTGTTCCCCCATACCAGCAAGTCTTCCCAACATTCACCCTTCGGGCAAAGTGACGATAATACCCACTGTCCATAAGGTTGATAAGATTGGCGGTTCCTGCAGGAATGTCCTCCATTTGGCCGTTGGCCAACATATTTGAAACATCAATGTTCGCTATACGAACGATGTATCTCCAATCAACAGGAGTCAAACCTAAGTCCCAACGAACCTCTTGACGATACGTATTATATCGAACTTGTTTAGCAACATCTGAGTAGGCATGAGTAGATTCTACTGGCTTGGCCGTAAAGCCTGCCCTTTGCTTCCCTCCTGCCGGATAGATAAAGTGACAAGTAGATTCGTGCCAAGTGACCAACAACAAAGAGGTATTATCCGCTGTGTCCCTTCCGCCCCCATCAACGATTTGAGAACCGTTTTGGGCCATCCTATCGTTGAAGAAAGCCATGAATCCCGTGACCCCTTTTGGATTAGTCTTTTGATTTCCATAAAGGAGGGCCTCTGCGGCCTGAATGCTTAGCCCTTGAGCATAAGCAGACAGTTCTTGTTGCATAATCCTCGTTCTTTCCATTCCGATAGCATTGCTTCGTGCTTCGCCTGTCATTGAAGCAAAAGCTGGGTTGTTTTCAACCTCGTCAACTACCTTCCTGTCTATTTGAATAGCACCTTCCAGATAACCGGGAGTGTGTCTAAATGATTGAACTTCAGACTTGTCTTCTGGAATCCCTTGATAGAGCATTCCCCAGATACCTTGAGGCAACCCTGTCCGAACTGTCGTTTCGTGACTGACACCCCTATTACAAGGCATCGCAGGGCCATCCTCCAACATTGGATTCATTTGCCCAGCTTGCTCAATTATCCGTCCGGGAACTACCCCTGCTCGTGCTGAAATATCGACTAACGATGGATACTTACTGTTTACTAACATACCTGTCCTCCTTAAAAATTGTTTACCTATCCTTAAGTCTGAGACCCCGAAACTAAAAAATCAATAGTTTTCTAAAAAAAAACTCCATATTGCTTTTTCGCCATCGCAAGTTCCTTAGCTTCAGCAGAATCAGAGGCCGACTCTTTCGTCTTCATATCGACCGTTTTCCCCTTAAATTCAGGCTGTTCGTTCAATGCAGACCCGATTTTATTAAGGAATCTGGCCAAAGTTACGTCCATTACGCCTGGAGTTCCAAGGTATGCTTCCAGTTTTTTAGCATCCTTACCTCCAAATTTCTTAACGGCTGTATCCATATTCTTGAAGGTTTCATCCTTATTAGTGTTTGAAAACAGAGGGTCTTTCTTTAGTTGAGATAATCTCTCTTGTATTTGCTCTGTCTCTTCTTCTTTGGCCAACTGATAGCCTTCCAGAGTAGATTCCTCAATTAATTCTACTGTTTGTTCCAAAGTCTCGTCGTCAATCTCAATCCCATCAACTAATTCCGACAATTTTGATTGGACTTCATCAGATAATGGAGTATCTTCCTCAAACTCTAAGGATAACTCAGTGTCTTTCTTGAGGTCATCAAGAGTCGGTTCATCATCCGTTGACTTATCGTCATCTTTAGGGGTATCGTCGCCTTCCGGGGGAGGCGGTTCGTCTTTCCCGTCCGCCTTGTCTATGGCCTCCTTATTCTTATCAAAGAAACCCTTATCATCCTTCGTATCCTCATAAAAAATGTCATAAAGACTCTTATCATCTACAGGGTCTTTCGATGGCGTTCCTGCCGGCTCTACTGGGTCTGTTGCTGGGGGTGCATTGTCTGCTGGTTCATTTGTTGGTTCATCTGCCATTTTCTTCCTCCTCTACGGTTCCAAATTGTTCTCCTAATATGTCATGCAAGGCACTTACGTCCTGCTCGTCTTGTGCTTTATCTCGGAAGGCGCAATCTACCTTCCATCGGGCCAAATCTGCTGGAGGGATTACCGACAAGAGGGCCTCTATATAGAGTCCTACCCTACGCTTTCCCTCACTAACCCCGACCTCGAATTGATTGACCCCGATATTTGCCTTGTAAACTTCGCAGAATTTATAGATTTCCCAAAGAATGGCCCTTGTCTCATCATGGTAAAACATCCCTTGAACATCGTTCTCAAGACGGTCTAATTTTTTCGAGTCGTCCAAACTATGCGGCCTCTTGTTGCTCTAATCTATCCAGCACTGAATCTCCTTCCAGCTTCGCTTGAGACATATCTTTCATCATGGCCGCCTCATCCATCTGATCTTGCTTCTGCATCTGTTGGGCCTCTGCTTCTTGAACTTTGATAACCTCTTGCTCATATTCTTCTTCATCTCTCAAGTCCATGGGATTGACTCCTAGAACATTGAGGTATCGTCGAACTATCGCTTCCTCATTAAGAATCTTCTTCAAGACCGGTTTTTGGAGTGCCTCACTGGCCGAAGCAGAAAAGTTCACTGCTCGTTCAATCGTTGTGGCCTGAGAGACCTTCGTTGCTTGGGCCAATACTGAAATGTACTCTGGAATCACCGGACTGCCAAGTTCATTCTCTAATTGAGGCATCAACCCCTGCTTGTTGAGAATGAAATAAGCATTCGCAATTATCTTCTCATTCATATCTTCATCAAGTTGACTTAGGGCCGGAGAGACCAACTGAAGCGACTCCGACGCTCTCTTTTGAATCTCTGCCGCAGAGACGTGACTTTTTGGGTCATACTGGGCCACGGCCTTGAAAAGATCAACGAAAAAGGACTCATTAACAAACTTGTCCGTCTCCTCTATCGACCTAATCAATTCCCCAATCTTCCCATCAACCTGAAACAACGGTCTCAATTGCTTGTCGGACATCTCAGAAAAGTAGGTTATCCCCCCTGCCGCTGTAGAAACCCTTCGTCCGGCCAGATTCGCAGGGCCTATAAATGGTGGCCTGGCCATCTTTGCGATCGCCTCAAGACGATATTCTTGCTCCTTCTGGAGAGTCAAAATATCTGAATGGGCCAAATCCATAGGGCCTCCAACTCCATATGCCTCATCAGGAAGAGTCTGCCATCTGGGAGCGATTATGGGGAAATACTCATAGCCAGAGACCTGAAGAATGAAATCATCAGTATTATCGACCTTGGCCGAAGGAGAGCCTTTGCCCCCATACATCCCCAATTTAGCATTCCTTTCGTTTGGCCATGTCTGATTAGGGACTCCGCTAGAAGGCCCCCATTGATTGATATAATGATAGGAATGGAAGGGCCTATCCAAAGGGTCGATAGGGTTCTTCTTGGCCGCTGGATTAGGCACTATAAGGTGGGAGATAACAATCCTCTGCTCAAATTGCTTCGTCGTGTACATCTCTCGAACCCACGGATTCAATGAGGCCAAATCAATATGTCCCGTGGAGGTTAGTTTACCAAAAGTCTCAACTATTTGCTGGACGCTCAACGAATAATCCCGAACAAAGGAGTTCACGTTCCCAAAAGAGTCGGCCCCGACACAATATTGGCCGACAGAAATAGGATAGAAATAGAAAGCTGTCTGGGGGTGAGGAAGCATTGCGAAACAGGCATTGCTGAAGACCCCCAAGTCCTCATAGACTCCTGGAAGTACCTTATAGAGGTTGGAAATATGGAAAAATCGGTTAATGATTTCCGACTGGAGCGATAGGGTTTTCCGCTCCCTCAATGAGACATCCTGATCTAATGTCGTCAAACGAAACCATGGTCTTGCTCGTGGGGTATTCCCATTGAGCATCCCAGAGACAAAAACCCTCAAGGCCCTACCAGCAGTATTTCGGAAGATTTTGTAGTCTTTCCTACTCCCATCGTTGTCGTTTCCCGGAGAGACTCGATAACGATAGGGGGATACCAACTGAGCGGCATCCTGCCATTTCTTAACGAATCGAGACTTGGCCGTAATCATGTTGGTTCGGATGGTCTCCAAACCTGCATAATTCAGCGTCCCATTTCTATTGTCATAAACTGGATGGGCCATGCGTCCTCAGTTATTTTTTCTTCTTATTCTTAACGCTAAAGGGTTCTCGACCAGATTTAGTCTTATAATCCGAACTCTGTAGAGTCTCCTTTCGCTTCCTGAAATATGAATCCTTCATCCTAGAAAACTGAGTTTTTTGCTCTGGAGTAGGGTTCTTACCCATGCCTCTCAAAGAGTCCTCCAATTTATAGTAGTCGTCCCTCAAGGATTTTATTTCGCCTCTTCTTCTCTTTATGGCCCCAGGATTATGAAACTCATAGTCCTTATCGGTAGGAGTCGCCCTCTTGATTTTGGAGTATTTACTGGGTTTTCTTCTAACCCTGCCCATAGTTTTCTTTTCCTCAGCTGGAGCAGACTTAGTCTTCGGCATGGCCTTACGTTTAACCCTAACTGATTTAGTCGGTTTTTTAGGTTTCTTCTTCATCATACCCTTCTTCTTGGCCTTATCGCCCTTCTTGAAATTCTTTTTCATTGCCTCTTCCTCGCCTCTACCGTGCAAGAAATCATAAACTGCGTTGCCAATGCCGCCAGATATGGCCTTCTTTATTGATTCAACTGCCATAATACCCTCCTTATTTTAGTATGGAGGCAAAATCCTTGCCTTTCAACTGATTTTTCATTTATCATTAAAACATGGCTTGGGGAATGCTTGCCGTGGCCCTCGGGACTACGATAGCACAACATCTATATTCAGGAAACAGGTCTAGGAAGGCCGAAGGACAAATGCGTTCCGCAGAGATGGATGCCAAAAGAGAAAGGAAAAGACTGCGAAGAAAAAAAATACTTGACCGATATAACTCCACTATGGCCCAGCAAAGTTTGGCCGGAGGGGGGACTTCACGAGTAAGAAGGAGATATTGATGCCTAAGATGAAGAAGAAAGCTAGGGTTAGAAGAAAATTGGCCTCTGCAAGTGCGGCCTCAAAAGGTGCAGGACTCAAAGAAAGATGGTATGAAACCCCTAAGGCCAAAGGCCGAAAGGGAAAAGACTGGGTTGATAAGGAACTTGACAAAAGAATAAAGAAGTTCGGAAAGAAAAGAATGACCAAGATGAGAAAGGGGTAATTATGAAACTTGAAACAGAAATGGAAATGCTTGACAGGTCTTCTCGGTTAAATACCTCTTATGGCGACCTCGAAAAAGCTGGAAAAATCGGAGATCGAGGGACTCTTTATCGACGATATGAGGCCGAAGAGGCGAAGAATAAAAAGAAGACCCAACAGTCTTCTAGTGCCGAAGGGATGATTCAGGAGAATGCTCTGCGTCAAGAAGATTTTCCTGGTGGGTTCTATTAGATTTGACAAAAGAGGAGTGCGGTGGTAAATTATGAAAATGATGAGAATAACATTACTTTGTTATCTGTGCTTGATGGCCTCATGTAAGACAGTAATAACCCCTATTGAAACCCCGACCTACGCCAAGGGTGTTAGGATTATCCGAGGGTTTTGCACAGGTTACGCTGTCCACACTGAAGAATATGGCCTTATTTTTAAGGTTTCAGACATCTTCTGCAAAGATTATGAGACTACTACAGGAGAATTTCTAACAGAAATGATCCCTGGACGAATAATTATCAAAGATGGTGATCAGTATATGCATATTGAACCTGAAATTTTACGAGTTTACTTAGAGGAGTTAGGAGATGAGGGAATACTTGAATTCTCACAGATACCGCTGGAGATGCACTAGGGGCGAAGTCGTTACTGTTGCTCTAATCGCTGGAGGAATCGCTCTTGCCGGATACATTGGAGCAAAAATGTATGGCAATTCTAAGAAAAATGAAGGCAAGCAGGAAACCCAAATAGAGCAATATAAAGCACTCAAAAAAAGAGATGAGGATATCACAGTAAGGAAAAACCAATATCTCAAAGTTCAAATGCCTAAACGCAGACGATACGAAGAGGCCGTTGAGGGCAAAGATAACGCCAAAGAAAGAGCAGAGGCCACATTGGATATGTTCGATAGGAGCAAGCATTGAACTTTAGTAAACTAGAAAAAATCTTGATATCTTTGCTCTACTTCGCAACAATATTCTTCTTCGTGGTTGTAGCCTTAGAAGTAAGGGGGGCAACAATAAATGCAAAAGTCCGATCTGAAGACATCGTCAAAAATATGATTGAGAATAAATGTGACATGGAGAGCATGGTAGCGTGCTTCAGAAATGTCAACAGCTGGTACGTAATCCAGCACTGCAACTCTTATGATTGGCAATGTCACTCAAGAATACAACGAGAATCGCTAAATACCCTGTTTTGTGATGGGGTATGTACGGCGGTTCTATTAATAGATAAACAAAACAGAGAGGAGGAAAAATGAAAGTACTACTATTGATTTTGGCCCTAGGGCCTTTGACGATGCTGGGTGAAGAGAAATTCACGAGGAATCAAATTATCGTTGGGTGCTTGAAGCACAAAACAAAAGTCATAAAAAAATTGCATAAGGTTTATAAGCAATACTCTTTTAATTATATGAATGAGGCCTTAATGCAAATTTCATGCTTTGAAATGGCGGATATGGTTGTAGGTAATAATGCCAAAAATGCCTCCTCAAGAACGCTACAATCTAAGCACCTAAAAGTCCCATCATTTAGAGGTAAAAAATGAAAATACTACTATTGTTATTGGCCCTATGGCCCGGCCCTATGCTGGCACAAAGCTGTTCAAGCGAGAATGCCCAGGTTAAAAAGGCAAAGGATACTCTAAAGACTGCTGAGAACAAGCTGAAGCAGTGTAAAAACAAACCGAAGAAACCGACTCCTGAGCAGGAATACAATCGGCTTTGGTCTGCGGCAGTGAAGAAATATCAGAAGCAAATTCGAGATATTCAAACAAAACAGTATGAAGAGCATCAAGCAATCATGAAAAAAACTGGCTGGAACCCAGAAAAACAATCAAAGAAAAAGAAATGAATCTAAAAGCACTCAGGGATGTAATAAACACAAACGGCTCCGATGTTAGGGCATTAGAGACCTATGAGTTTGAATTTATAGACCAAATCTCACAAAAAGAGTTAGACGCAACCCACGTCTTAGTTCACGAACAAACCGGCACTCTCGTAGTAAAAATTAGAGATGAAAGCAACGTCAAGGTTACAGGCGCAGGCCCCGACATTCTGATTGAATTAGCAAGGCTGATAACGGCAGAAACGCCCTTCGAGGAAAAAGAAGAGTTTAATTACAGCCTGCTAAAAGCACAAGAAATCCTAATTAAGAGAAGACAAAAACTCGAAAAGGAGAAGAAGAAATGAAAAGAGAAAAGGGATCAGGAAGACCTCGTGGAAACCCCGGGGCCGTTGGATGCCTGCTTCCTATGGTCTTCTTCGGCCTCATGTTTGTGACCTCCTGTGCCATGGTTGACTATGTCAAAGATGCTTTCGATGTCACCTATGAGGCCGGAAAGGTCCGTGGGAGACAGGAAATCCTCAAAGACATCGAGGAAAATAAAAAAAAACTAGACGACATAAACAGTCTGGTATTACAGGAAGTCGCCCTGCTCGTCCAAAAGAAAAAAGACGGCCAAGCAGGCGACAAAATCATCGAGTTCGTGATCCCGATGACGGCCAACTGGTTGATGCTAAAGAAGAAATCAAACAACCTGAAAAAAGAACTGAGGGCCGCAGATGCAAGTCCTGGGAAAAAGGATTAGGAATTTGTCGCTGATTTAGGGTTTACAATGAAATCCTAGGGCCAGTAAACTGAAGGAATGGAAGACCTCCCCTTCAACGCTATTCTGACCCTATCTTCAATCGCTGTTATCCTGGCCATTATCGAAATCATCATCCTCAACCGAATACTCGGCAAACAAGAAAACCAAAACAAAAGCGTTACAGGGATAATTCAATCAAATACTAAGGCCCTCAACGACCTCCAGGTCGTCCTCACCAAAGTTTCCGACTCCCTCATCAGAACAGAAGAACGAATTGACAAATATCAATCGTCAACAAATAGCAAACTGGATATACTAAAAGAACTTAATAAAAAATAGGTCGAGGATGTGGCCCTTTTTCTTTCTCCTATAAAGTTAGTTAAAAAGTACAAAACATCACTCTCCTCGGCCTTTTTTAAAGGAGCAATATGAAACAGCTAATCTTTCTTATCTCGATCTTGGCCCTTCCATTCTTCTTCCTATCCTCAGAAGAAGTCCCTACCCTCCATGGATGCGAAATGATATGCACCAAACACTTCGATCAACGCTGTGACGTATATCGAATAAACTGTATTAATAAAGGAAGAGAGAGAAGCAGGGCATTAAAAGACATCACCCATCACATAGGCAATGCCGTAACTATCCAGCAACAAAATGACCTAAAACGGTTTGAACGTGTTATAAGGGCCTGTAACTTATGAAATTACTACTTAACTACTACTTGCTACTAATTGTAGTAGCAACAACATTGGTGTCCTGTGAGAATCTTAATGTTAGCGTTATCAATCAAGGTACTGTTGTCGGTGATAATGTGGGAAACTCCTCCACGAGTGAGGTTGACCAACACGCTGGGGATCGCATCCTCTCGCCAGAAGAAATCAAGCGGGCCAAAGCTGGGCATAAACGTGGCATTGAGGAGGTCATTAAAACGCAAGCATCGCTAGGTCTGATTGACGCATCGTTCGATATTGATTGGGAATCAGAGATCACAAGGGGCGAATTTCTCGACAAATTCCCAAAGCTAGACCCCGTCCACAGAGACCTCATAACTATTCTGCACCTAGTGTACAAAAAAGTCCCTGCATTTAAACTTTTTCAGTGTGCCAGAAATCTCAAAGAGCAAAGACGAAACATGGAGAGGGGTGTAACTACCACGATTAAAGGTTCAAGGCATCTACAAAGACCTGTTCAGGCCTGCGATCTAAGGAGTGCTAGAAAGGCCAAACCATTCGTCAATGGGAAAAAAGACATCTATGACGTGGAATATTTAGGCTATTTTCAAGGACTAGCAGAAGGCTTCAGCTTGGCCCTATCTGGCTACCCTTGTGGAGCGTTTGCCTCTTCTGTTCGTAGGGTAATGAGATGGAAAACCATTAGAGACCTTTTTCATATCGAAGTCAACCCGAAGAAAGGATGCGAAGATGGCTACAAAACAGAGTTCAACAAATTCTCTCTACTTTATAATGACGGCCCCGGATTCGTGCTGATCTATTCGGAGTTTGAGCATACTATAATTGCTTCGTACCCGATGCTTATAGGCGTAGAAGATTTTGAGTTTGGCCTTTTGCCTTACCTCCAGGGCCCAGCCTTTCTGATCCACCGCCGTCAAGTCCTCTTCGAGGTCGTCTAAATCCTTGCATTTTGTCATATACCAGTCAATCATCCGCATGATATTTCTCGCATCTTTTGGTATTTCACTCTGCATATCCTTCCTGAAACAATCCATAAATCCTTCTAACGCCTCTCTAAGTTTCTTATGCCGGGCCATATCCTCGTCGACCTCAAACAGCCTCGCCAACGCACCGCAGTACCACCCAGTCAAAAACTCTCTGGCCCCTTTTGCTTTTGTCGGGTCTATGAAACATAAAAACCCTCGATAAACCTCTTCTTCAACACTAAAAATATCCGATTTCTCTAAATCTTTCATAATCTCCTCCTCGTTAAACTTGGCAGAGGCGGCAGGAGTCGAACCTGCGGTCTCTTGAATCAAAGTCAAGCGGAATCTCCCCTATCCTACGCCTCCTAACGCCCATGATATACGCCTCTGGCGGAAAAGCAACATTTTTCTTTACATGTGTGTAATTTGGTGGTAGAACGGTGGAAAGGAGAGTGATATGGCATATAATATTCACATTCATGAAGGCAAAGGGTCTAAAAAACAGAAGTATTTCTGGCGTTTGGAGGACTCCAAAGGAGTCGTTCTAGGATGCGGAGGAGAACCGTTTTCAACCAGATGGTCGTCCAAGCGGTCGGTTAATCGACTTGATGATCTGCTACAAAACGACGCTTCTACAGCAGAGATTGCTACTAACAAAAAAGGCGAGTGGTTCTGGCGTATTAGGGCCAGAAATGCCCGACTTATGGCCCGAGGAACCGTTTACTATCCGACTAAAGCTAAAGCAAAAAGTAGTTTGGTTAAGTTCACCAAGGCCTTTTCAAAGGCCGTCATAGCATGACGGAGTCCGACCTCGTCCTAATGGGGAAGTATCTCTTAGAGATGGCCCTGTTAGGCTTTGGTTGGATCGCAGTTTTTTGCTTGTGGATTCTGGCCTTTGCTGTTGGTGTTGCGGCCATCGTTTTAGCAATCATACTCTTATTAGGGGTATATAAAACCTGGAGAGATAAAAGATAGCTATTAAAGCCCACACATCAGACCATCACAGGCATCATCCAGCGAATAAGCATCTATCTTCCCGACATTCTTGAACTTAACCTCTGAGAGAGGCACGCATGACCTATGAACATATTGATGGTTTTTAAATTTGTTCTTTCCCATGGTCAAAACTTCTTCACTCCTGAGATATTTGTCATAATCGCAGGCCTTCTTAAAGTCCTCTGGTGACTGCTCTTTCATCTGCTTCCATGCCTTGTCGTTCCTATAAGGACAGAAATAGCATGAACTCTTTGGGGCCATGGGAAGGCCCTTATCCTTTAGGTATTGGAGGCAATCCTCTCGGGAAAACCCAATTTCAATCAAGGGGAAGATGTTGGTCTGCCATTTATCTCGGGCCAACCGGCATCTCTCCTTCTCATCGGTAGAGATTCCTAGGAGCATCTCCACATGATGAGTCCATCTCTTTCGCTTCTCTAGGCCCAATTGATTCCGAACCTCCTGATGAACCGCCCTGATCTTATAGTCGGTAGTACACTGCCGCCATCCCATACCGACCCCTCCTTCCTCCTTTTTCAAGAAAAAGGGAACTTTAAAGGGGGCCTTTCCAAGGTCTCCCTTGGTAGTAAGATAGATAGGAAACTTAGTGATTCGCTTCTTCACCTCCTTGAAATACTCATAGACAGCATCAGGCTCCCTCTGAGTGTCGGCAAACACGGCAAAATCTGGTGGATTCTCTAAGAATCCCTCCTCATACATATAGGCCAAGACGGATGATTGGACTCCGGCCCCAAGACTGAGGACACGAATTGTCTTCTTATCATCCTTCTTCAAAGAGATTTTAAGCCCCTCTTTTTGCTGTTTTAGGGTTAGATCAAACTTCAATGGCTTACATACCCCCCTCGTCCGTTCTCATCCTCTATTCCGCAATGATAGCCCCCAGAGAACTCCCCTGAAAGGTTGGCCATAGTAGAGCCATAACGAGGCATCTCTTCGTCCACAAAGGTTTGGGCCAAAGCATCTGATCTGTCTGGAGAGCGTCCCAAACGCTTCTTGATGTCCTCCTTACTCTCCAAGTGAAACACCTTCTTGAACTTTAATTGTGGGGTCAAGAGGTCGTTTTTAAGATAGGGGTCGTTCGGCAGTTGGCCCCCGGATTTCACCCAGTCCCTCAGCCTCACATACATCTCACTTCTTACGTTGGCATACCTTTCTTTATCAGCCGCAGATCGGGCATAATTAACCCCCTCTACAAGGAAACCATGCTGGAGTTGAAGATTATCGACAACACCAGAACCGTAGCCCCCTGTATCGTCCACATAGACCTTGCTGGCCTCATACTCATGGGCATAATGTAAGACCTGTGCCGCTACCTCGGTGGAGTTATATGAGGACTTCAATGGGACTATTTTATGCACTTTCCTTCCCTGCCTAACAGCGATAATCGTTGAGTCCACACCACCTCTCGCCACATCGACTCCGATCCTAACCTGTGCATTCTTTACCGCATCTTCATCAATATGTCTAGCAATCGACTCCTCGATTTCACGGAGGGTAAGAAGCTGTGTGTCACCTACAGTGGGATACCTACCAAAGACGTTGACCAGCACGTAATCACTATCAAGCCCGAACTCGGCAATCTGTGCCTCCGCCCATTCCTTCGACACCCGTGAGGCCCTATTGGGGTCGTTCGGATCACCCGTGACGTGATATATCTTCCAATCAATCTTAGACAGCCCCATGGAGGCCTTATAGATCAATCCAGCAGGCCTAATAGGGTTTTTAGTCACGAGAAGCCGCCCCTTCGTCACAGCCGATTGCTTACCTGATAGGGCCGCATCTGCGGTCACTATGACCCCATCAGGGATGTCTCCGGCCTCATCTATGAGGAAAGCGACGTTATCCGCATGGAGTCCGGCCAGAGCGGTCGCCTGCTCCATCTCGTTGGCCCCAATCTTGAAGGAACGGGCATCTATGAAAGAGAATTTCTCGTGTCCCTTGAGCGTGATCCGCTCCTGCCCGTCATGCGTAACGGCAGTCGCAAACTTAGACCGAGAACGCCACATACACAACTCCGCCCAGAGGTTGGCCATCAACTGCTCTTTTGTGTGGGAGATGGCCCCTATTTTGGGGAGTTTATTGGTCAAAAAGAAATGCCAGCCAAGAATGGCCAATGTGGCCGTTTTTCCTGGACCCTTTCCACAGATCATGGCGATCCGAAGAAACCGACGATATAACTCCATTACATCTTCTTGCCAAGTGTCTGGAATAAAATCGAATTGATCCCGTGCAAATAGTGGAGGGTCTTCCCTCCACTGCTTCATCATGTAGGCAGAGACATCCGGGTCGGAGTTCCGGTACATCCGATTGACATTAGGTGTCGAGTCTAAAAGAGGGGACTGCATCCCTCCATGATACTAGGCCTCTTCCGCAGTGTCTATGGTAGAACTCGGAGTATTTGTCGTTCTATCAAGATAGACATTCCCTCCGGCCACAGTATTCCCACTTCCTGTAATCTCAACTGATGGTTTTGAATCAGCGTCGTACGTTCTGACGACCATTTCTCTCGTAACCGCAATATTGTTTCTCAAGGTGTTTTTTAATAACTCTAATGATTCCTCCACTTCTGGAAAAGGATCGGCCTTAACCGACTTATCAGAAGTGTGAAAAATACTATCTATAGTCTCCTCTAAAGAATCCAAAAGACCAAATGCTGTAAGCATGGCCCTGCATCTCGTTATTATTTCTTCCTTTCGTTGCTCTACTTTTTTACTCATTTGTTACCCTCTTACGTGCTTCCTTAATCATTCCATCTATAAACAACTCCTTCTCTCCTAGCAGGATTTTTAGATTTGTGTTCTCCTCTCTCAAAGTCTTAATCTCTTGCTTATATACCGCATCTTGAAACATATGCCTCTCATCATTTTCTTTTTCTTCCATATACTCCTCCCGTTTTTTTTGTAAATCCTCATGCCTTTTAATTCTGTCCATTACCTCTCCAATAGACCCCCCATACTTTTCTGTCGCATTCTTCAAAACAGAGGAATACTCCACATCGCACAGTTTTGCAACCGCCTTAAATTTCTCTACCATACCGTCATCTATAGCATGAGCATCAAAAACACTTATGGCCTGATCTCTATGGGTAACATGATCGGCCTCTGAAAGGCCCTCTAACCGCTGAATATATGTCTGCAACCTCCCTATTTTAATCTTATGCAGATCATCTTCATGAATATGATCCCACAACCGATTGGCCAAAACCATATGATCCCTCAATGCGGCCTCTTCAAATGCTAAAATATATGGGTTTTTTTCTTCCGACATCATCCCTCTTCCAACGCCTCTTTGATACCCATATCATCAGCGGCCTTACCCAAAGCACGATTAATCTCCTCTGCCGATTTATTAGCATCAAAGATTATATTCATGTTTTCTTGAAGCATTGACATAAACTTATACCTAAGATTATCTAATGTAGGTTCATTATCCAAATAATCTCTCAATTCTTGAATCAACTCAATCCGTGCTTTGGCCTGATGACAAGTTCTATCATGCTCCATTGCCCTCTCCATCGCACTTTTTGCACTATCTGTAACCTTCATAATTTAACCTCCTGAGACCCCTCCACCGTCACTCTTTTTAGACCCACCTTTTTCGCTATCTCGGCCTCCTCAGTAGCAAGGTCACTCTTCTCCTGTGCATAGACCTCTAACGCCTTCTCTATGACCTGCATCTTCTTCCACAAGACCTTCGTCACATGGGCCGTCCACGCTTCTAATGGGGCCTCTGGATTAAACCTTTTCCTGTCATGCTCTATTGTTTCTGATAGGCCCTTTATACACCTCATCCCTCCCAACAGACCTTCCATTCTACTATTAGTAAGATTATTATCCATACTAATCCTTTGCAACTCTTTGAAGTAATGCTCTTTTCTTTCTTTTGAAAGACTCGATGGGTTGGACTTATCCTGAATATACGCATACATATGCGGTTTAGTTCTCATCTTTCAACCTCTCATTAAGGTGTTTAAACTCTTCTAAAGACTTATCAATCCCTTCTATCACACCGTTATACAAAGATTCCGCCAGATTTGATAACTCATTACTATCATCATTCAGTATATCAACGAACTCCTTCTTCGAGTTCTCCATCTCTTCTATAATACGCTCTCGCACTTTGACCCCATGAATCCCTCTAAAGTTCGAGACCACTCTTAAAACATCCTTCGTCACAACGCACGTAACTGCCGACTTCACTTCATTGGCGGCCTTCTCACACATCACGTCTTCAGAGTCATGTTCCTCAGGCAAAAACCTATCCGTCCCTACTAACGCCTTGTCTAACTCCTCCTCAAGACAAAAATCAATGTGTACTTCTCTCACCTCTTCTTTTTCGCTCATTCTTCTCCCCCTTCATATTTTAGACCTTTTTCTATCAGTTTACCCATATATTCCTCCCGTGCTGTATGAATCGGGACTACCGTCTTCTTCCCCAACTCTTCCGCTAATAAGCTGATTCTCGCCTCATGGAGGTAGCTTATCGTTCTAGTTATGTACCCTGAGTAACTACTCTTCAACTCCTTCTCTGCCTCAAGGATTACATCAAAAATCTTCTTGTCTAGTTCACTTCTCATTCTTCTCCTTATTGGCCATTATAACTTCATCAGGAATATCTCCGGCCTCATCTATAATAAAGGCGACATTCTCTTTATGAAGCCCATTTAACTTAGGCCTCTCCGCATCATACTTTGTCACACTCTTACAATTCACCGGTTTAGCTTTTTTCATTTGGGCCACACGCTCAGAAAAATCCTCAAAAAGGGTGCGCAAATCAGCTGGAGGCAAGGACTCGCTTCCCCTTATAGATTCTCTCCAATCCCAAAAAAACGCCCAATCTTTATTTGTCATATTCTTTACCCTTATCTATTAAATAACCATTTACATGAAGTTCAAATCGTGGCTCATGCTTTTCTACATACTCTAACAATTCCGCATTTGTTGCTTGCTTGTCATACTTCCTAATATATCGAATCCAAGGGACATCCCCATATATATCCTCTTGCTCCTTCAGCCACCATTCTGGATATTCTCTTTTTACTTGTCCCAAAAAATCTCCACACAATCAAGAAGATGGCCTGCCGCTGTAAAGAAAAGAACCAAACGCACCCCCCAGTACAACCATGTCTCTTTCTTAAGTTTTGGGACGTGGTCATCTAGCATCCCCAGAATGATATAAATAACCACTACATCTAATAAGGAAACCACCAACAAAAACAACTGCCCCAGCATTATAACACCTCATCATGGGTTGTTATACTAAACACATTTTTAAGACCTAGCTTCTTCACTATTTCATCTCGCTTCTGTTGTAAAAGCACCTTCTTCTCTAAAAGTCTTCGTACCTTTTCAACCGTCTCATCCCCCTCTTTCTTAAGCTGATCTGTTAAGCTAATCAAAAACTTAATCTTACCATCATAGGACTCTATGGCAGTGATTAAGTTAAAATTCTCGCTCTCAAGCGTAACAAATTCCTTATTTAACCTATCCTTTTCTTCTTCACTCAGTTTGGGGGCGTTCTCTGCAGGCCCCAGCATCTGTGTTTTACTCATTTTCTACCTCCTCTCGGTCTTCTCGGTCTTCTCTTCGCTTTTCCATGGCCTCTGGCAACTTACCCCAGTGTGCCTTAGGCCGTAGCTTGCCATAACTCGCTGGCCTTTTTTTGCGTTCTTCTGGGGCCACCGCTGGTTGAGTCATCTCATAGTCCCTTTGTTGCCTATGTACTTCGGCCTGCCGTTTCCACGTATCTACTTTTTCTTGCAGTTCAAGGTTCTCGTTGCTCATTTTTCTACAGTTTGAATACAAATCCTTGATTTCCTTTTCCATACGAATCATATTCCTTTCATGACTGCCTTTCAGCGTTGCTATCCTTTCCAAATCCGTGATCAAGTTATATATCACATCCTTCACCAAACGCCTCTCAGACTTCAACTCACTAACATCCTTACTGGCCCTACGATAATCCTTCATCAAATTAGAATACCTTTCTTCTGGTGTCCCTTTACCTCCACCGTATCCATCTGATGTCATATCTACTGTCCCCATTGGTTCACTCATTTTCTTCCTCCTTTTTGTCTTCTTCTATATCACCAAATTTTATACTCTCCTCAAACCTATCCAAGTATATTCTACTTTCATTAAGATAGTCTGAAGTATTTATAAGTTTC
>MKWU01001141.1_pt1 | contig 47781 bp, 43 predicted proteins | sample 809101 | NCBI WGS metagenome assembly MKWU01 (sample SAMN05860141, study PRJNA318959) | sponge metagenome | host: Aplysina aerophoba | place: Slovenia: Piran, Adriatic Sea, Gulf of Piran | collected 2013-05-07 | reverse complement strand
CGGGGCTCGTCGCCGCGGGCCGGCCGGCCCGTCCCGAACGCCCCCACAACCGGAGCCACACATATACCTGTCAAGGATAGACCCCGCCCTCCTCCACGTCCACCGCGGCCAGCAGCGTGACCTCCAGCCCCCACCGGGCAGCGCGGGCCATGCCACTCCAGGACCAGCAGATCCCACCGGTTCTGCGGATGCACCGCTCCCAGCGCAGCAACGGCCAGGTAGGAGAAGGGGACGGGACGCGCGAACCAGCGCGCATGGGTGCGCGCCGACCGACCGCCGTGGTACTCAAGATGGGTGAAGTTGGCGCGTCCCGGCGGCCACTGCAGCAGCTCCGTCGTGCGGGCAAAGTGAGCTGCCTGCGGTTTGCCGCAGGGTGTCAATACGAGTATATTGCGCAGCGATCGCACGGGAAACCCCTGTCATTGGCGTTCTAAGCTGCATCAACGATAGCAGGCCCCGTGCGGTTTCTTTTGGGGACCGGAGTACCTCCCCCGACTTACCCTCCCGTCATACCGGATGCATCGCCAAGGCCGAAAAGAGAGCGCGAAACCGGCTCAAAACTGTCCGAACCATAGGATTGAACAGATGCACTCAACGTTGCTGGAACGTCTCCCAAAGGAATTCGATATACACTATCGCTACCCCTGCGGCAAGCCTAGCATGCCGCGGTTGCAATCCGCGAAACGAACCGTCTCTGCCATGGCCAGTTCCGTAATGATTACGAAGCTCCGCGACAAATTGCGTCAAAACAGCCAAGTTTCCGAGAATTTTCTGGCAGATTTCGGCACCTGGAGCATCCTGATCAATGTCCTCAGGCAACAATTTTAACGACGCGCAGACCTTCTTGGATAGGGCCTTCATATTGTCATCTCGTTCAGTTTTGACATTCTTGCTGTCAAGAATAAATTTAAAACAAGATTCTAACAGCTCCTTGGCATCGCCTATCGCTCTAGTCGGATCACTTTCAATGAATTCTTCCAGTTGTTCAATTTTGCGCTTGATTCCTTCATTGTCAAAATGAGTTGACAATGGGAGCGTTCGCCTTGCCTGATAAGAGTCAGGTCGGATTTTTTGAGCGACATATTTTACACCGCTATATGTCAATTCACCAAAGGCGAGTTCATAACCCATACGCCTCAGTGAACGATTGATTTTCTCTGCTATCTCCTCAGACTCTTCCTCATCTCTCCTAACAGAGGGATCGACAATTTTGGTGATAAAATTCAAGAACAGTTCTAATTGTCCATCAACTAGTCCAAAACGTTTGTCCGAGTAGATCCAGTCATCATCCCAATCATAAGGATTGTTGATACGATGTCGATAGAAGTCACCTAATGCATCTGGGTGTCGAGGGTCATTGGAAGGCAACTGTTTCAAGTCATAAAGGCTTTGAAGAAAATCTAATTCATTTAACCTACCATACCAATCTACCCCATCAGCTTTGAGCCCTTCTAGTATTTCTCGCCTGACTTCCAATTCGATGTTAGATGGTGTAATTGCCACGTTGTATCCTTCAATGCAATGAAACCCAAAGAAGTATATCACAATGATATGAACTGTTTTGGAGGAGTCAGAGGGCAAGGGTCGTTTCCTCGGTGAACCTGGCTGTACTTTCCAGGGTCGGACCAAGCTAAAGCCGACCGTACGGCGTTGCAGGGAAAGTGGTGACGGAGTTCTTCGGTGCAGGCCCGTCCCAAGTGCTGTTTGGTGTTTCGGAGATTGAGTCCAATCTGAAAGTGTCTGTGATAGAACCTGTGGTTCTACTCCGACTCCTCCCCTTGAATCCGTGTTGCACAGAGTCGCCAAGCTGAGGTTCACGCGTTGGCACTGGAGGCTCTTGCTAGGGGCCAACCGGCCCAACGCGCCAGGTCCACGTGTATGGAGAAGTAAGGAGAAGCTGAAGCCGATTTCGTTGAGAAAGAAGAGGTCCAACTCTTCAGCGAGGAAGCTTCGAGCGCTGTTTCGTACCGGCCTCACCACAGCCGTATGCGCCGAATCCTGTCTGTGGCGCAGCAGTCGGCAGCCTGGCAAACCATGTGGGACACTGAAGGAGACTCCGTCCAACCTGGAATCTGAGCCTGGTGGGGCAGAAGATTGGCATCTCCACGATCCGGCTCAAGTCGCTCTTGGGGCTTTAACGATTTTCTGACACCTTGCTCACACTGTTCGGTACTCAATCAGCGATGAACGGCCGACGATATCCACTACACGCACAGACAGCTCATACCCATCAGCATCCTTGAGATGGAGGTCGTCTCCCAAGTTGAAGTGTACCGGCTGCTGCAGGCCGCCATTGATGGCAATGTTGGCTGCATACAGATAGGTGCGGTCGCTGGAATCAAGGATTGGATTCAGCCTGCCTGCCAGTCCAGGCACATAACCTGTACCTTCGGCAAACACCCCGCCACCGCCTAATGTCTTTGTGTCCAATTCGAGACACAAAGGCCGTTCAGCCGGTATCCAATTGTATTCAACCCCAGCTACGAATCCATGCCTTGCAGCAAACACTGTCATTGGCAGGAAGCCCGAATACAAACTGAAGTGGGCCTCTCCGTAGCGGTCTGTCACCGATCGCTTCCACGTCTTATTGGGGAAGAGCACCAACACCTCGACATCTGCCAGAACACCGCCATTGCCGCACACCGTAACAGTACACTCATGTATGAGAGCGCGGCGGATGGTCACCTTGAACATGTCCTCCACTCTCAACTCCGGTTCTGGTAGACCTGCTTCCTTACATCGGCGAATCATGTCCAGAGTGCCGGTGCCCATGTGCTCGATATACTCGGCCAGGAACATGGCCTCAGCCAGTAGGGGATTTGCCGGCACCGAGCCATGAGGTTCCCTGAGTTTTTCAACTGTCAACGAAGGTGGGAGTCTGCCCGGATTCCAAATCTCCAGCCTGTCTGAGAAAAGCATGACCTGTACGTTGCCAGTGCTGGTGAAGTCCTGGTGGACCACTGCGTTGACGATGGCCTCCCTGATCACTTCCACCGGGATTTCATACGTTCTTGGCGCCCGAACACTCTGGACACGCGTGCCAATGGACATGTTGATTTTGCTGAGAACGAAGTCTTCAGCACTATCAACCTGATTGAACAATGTCCCTCCGAACACTTGGAGCGATGGAATGGGTTTCTCAATCTCCGTGCCGTGGAAATGCGCACATTGCACTTCTGAGCTGGTTCCAAGCCTTTGGGGGTCCTTGCCGAATAACTGGACTGCGGCATTGGTGACACCTTCGTGCTTGATCAACTGGAGGTGTGTCAGGACATTCTCAATCGGTGTCTCTTCACCAAGGGAAAATTGTCTTGCTCTTCGCGCCAACCTCACAAACGAAATAATCTTCTGTTCACTAATGTCCGTGAGTGAAGCTTTCTCACAAATTGATTCATCAAATCCGCCGGTCTGAAGTACCCTTTTGACTTTCAGGAAATCGACAATCGCGGCTTGGATGACCGACTTCAAGTCCTCAAACGTGTTGAATCTCCTCACAACCAGACTCTGTTGAGCTATCCCAATCAGCCGAAGCATCTTGGGATGGCGGCATGTATCCTCAGCCTCCCTCACAAAGATGAGGCGGTGCGTATTCGTGTCCGATGCACGGTCGTATTCCCTCTCCGTAGGCGAGATTCCATCGCGGTCCTCAGACCCGTATTCCAAGCCAAACAACCCGATGAGGATGTCGGCTCGACCAACCCGCTCAAGGTAGGCTGTGTCGGGAGGAACTTCAGAGGCAGGGATGTCCTCGAACAAGAGGATTTCGAACGCATCCCTGAGCAACGGGTCGGTTTGGAAGTACTCCCTGAGAGATGCGCGCTCGCTTGCGAACTCTCCCTGGACACTGCTTAGAAACACTTTGAAGGTAGCCATCAGGACGACACCTCGGTACGCCTTGTTGGTGGTTGACTTCCATGTTTCAACCGGGTAGTGCCATCTTGGACGCAACGGCTCCAAACCCAGCCGTGTCCATCTCCGTTAACCATACACCGGAAGGATACATCCCGTCAGGATCACCTTGCCGAGTGTTTGGTACCTTCACACAGTGGCATGTGTCGTAGTGGCGTGGTATCCACAGATACCGTAGCAACCGGCACATACACACCTCCGGCAGGCGTTTCCCAGTGGCACAGGCAGGCCACCAATGTCTCCAACCACGGGCCATTCTGCGAGGAAGTTGGCCGTTGCTACCACTATCCCGATTGAGCTGCCAACACAGGTCCGCAGTCTCATAGCGCAGCAAGGCATGTTCCTCTTCCATCACTTCTATCCAACCAGCTCGCACAGGATCGGGCCATGCCCTAAGGTATCTGAACAGCTGACCTGGAACTTGGTCGAATCCATAACCACATCCGAACGCCAAGTGATCGGGGCCCTGAAGCTGGCGTTCCCGCCACCTTGGGTTCCAAGCCACCCAAAGTAAGCCAAAGCAGTTACTATCATGGGATGGTTGGAGACTGTCATGTCAACGGGAAGCCACCTACGCCATGCCCCATTTGCACGAAGCCCTTGACCGCCTGCGCGAACTGGCCACGGATCCGTTCGACCAGGGCCGCCGCTTCGAGCGGCTGATCAAGACGGCCCTGCAGAAGCACCCTGGCATCTACGGCGACCGGTTCGAGGAGGTCTGGCTATGGAGCGAGTGGCCGGAGCAGGACGGCCCGGACCGGGGCATCGACTTGGTGGCCCGGGAACAGGACGGCGGCCACTGTGCCATCCAGTGCAAGTTCTTCGCCCCGGACCGCCCGGTGCCCAAGTCCCAGATTGACAAGTTCATCTCGGCTTCGGACCGCGAGGTCTTCACCAGCCGGCTCATTGTGAACACGGGCGGGGTCATCCGGAGCAACACGCTCAAGACCCTGGAGCAGCTCAAGACCCCCTGCCGGGTGCTGGAACTGGCGGACCTGGCCGCTTGGCCGGTGGACGACTGGCGGAACTTCGTTGAGGAACCGGAACGGCTGGACTTCACCCGCACGCTGTACACGCCCTTTCCCTATCAGCAGGAGGCCGTGGAGGCCGTGGTGCAGGGCTTCCGGCAACATGATCGGGGACAGCTCATCCTGCCCTGCGGCACCGGCAAGACCGCGGTGACGCTTTGGATCGCGGAAACCATGGTCGGGCGCGGGGGACGGGTGCTGTACCTGGTGCCGTCCATCTCCCTGATGGCCCAGACCATGCGGGAATGGGCCTGGCAGAAGTCCGTCGGCCACCGCTACATCGGCATCTGCTCCGACACGCGCGCCGGACGCAACGACGAGGACGCGTCCCTGCTGGAACTGGACCTGCCGGTCACCACGGACCCGGAGCATATTGCAGCCGGACTGAAGCAGACGGCCGACGAGGCTCTGACGGTAGTCTTTTGCACCTACCAGTCCCTGGAACTGGTGGCCCGGGCCCAGGAAGGCGGAGCACCCGACTTTGACTTGGTGGTGGCGGACGAGGCCCACCGCACGACCGGCGCGGACAACCCCGTCAAGCCCGGAACCGAAGCCAAGACTTCACCGTTCCAGCTGGTGCACGATGCTCAGCGCATCCGCGCCGCCAAGCGGCTGTACGCCACGGCCACCCCGCGGCTGTATACCGAGGCGGCCAAGAAACGGGCCTCGCAGCAGGAGATGACCATCTACTCGATGGACGACGAGGCGGTCTACGGCCCCGAGTTCCATCGCATGACCTTCTCGGAGGCCGTCGAGGGCGGATGGCTGAGCGACTATCGGGTGGCCATCCTCACACTCTCCGCAACCGAGCTTGAAGAATGGATGGCCAACCTGTTGGCGCGGGAACGGGCCTCGGGCCTGAACCTGGAAGACGCCGCCCTGTTCCTGGGTTGCTGGGACGCCCTGGCCGACCCGGAGGGCCGGCTTTCCGGACGCTACCGTACGGGGGACATGCACAACCCCGTCCGTCGGGCCATCGCGTTTTCCAACACCATTCGGCAGTCCAGACTGGTGGCCAGTCACTGGAACCCGGTAATCGACACCGTGCGCGACCGGGCGGACGAAGGGGAGAGGACCCGGTTGTTGGACTGCGAGGTGCGGCATGTGGACGGCACCTTCAATTCCTTGGACCGGACCCGACTCCTGTCCTGGCTGTCGGAAGGGTCCGACGACTGCTGCCGCATTCTGTCGAACGCCCGGTGCCTGACGGAGGGCGTGGACGTACCCGCCCTGGATGCCGTGCTGTTCATGCATCCCCGGAAGTCGCAGATCGACGTGGTGCAGGCCGTGGGCCGGGTCATGCGCCGCGCGCCCGGCAAGGAGTACGGCTACATCATCCTGCCAGTCGTGGTGCCCGAGGGTGTCGATCCGGAGCAGGCACTGAACGACAACCAGACCTTCAAGGTGGTCTGGGATGTGCTGCGCGCCCTGCGTTCCCATGACGAGCGTCTGGATGCCGAGATCAACTCGCTGGACCTGAACCGCGGAGGCAGCGAACGCATCTTCGTCGTCAAACCGCCGCCACCCAATGTTGATCCGATCCTCCAGATCCCGCTGGACCTGCTGTACGACATTCCGCCGGGTGCCATCTACTCCCGCATCGTCGAGAAGTGCGGCGACCGGCAGTACTGGCCGCGCTGGGCCGAGGACGTGGCCGGCATTGCCGACCGCATTCGCGTCCGCGTGACCGGACTGGTTGACGATCCGGAACGGATCACCCTGCAACAGGGGTTCCGGGACTTCCTGTCCGACATGCGGCGCACGCTCAATCCGTCCGTATCCGAGACGGACGTGGTGGCGATGGTGGCGCAGCACCTGGTGACGGGACCGGTGTTCCAGGCCCTGTTTGCAAACTACGAGTTCGCCGCCCACAACCCCGTGTCGCGGGCTCTGGATCGCCTGGTCGGGTTGCTGGAGGCCGAGGGGCTGGAGAACGAGACTCGGGATCTGGAGCCGTTCTACGAGTCGGTGCGGCGGCGTGCCCGGCGCCTCGACAATGCCGAGGCGCGGCAGACCGTTCTGCTGGAACTCTACGAGCGCTTCTTCTCAGTGGCACTTCGCAAGGATGCCGAGAGACTGGGCATTGTCTACACCCCGGTCGAGCTGGTGGATTTCCTGTTGCAGTCGGCCGACGACGCACTGCGCCGGCATCTGGGCCGCAGCATGAGCGATGTCAACGTGCACATCCTGGATCCGTTCACGGGCACCGGCACGTTCATAGTGCGCCTGCTGCAGAACCCGAAGTTGATCCGGGATGCCGACCTTGTGCGGAAGTTCACAAAGGAACTGCACGCCAACGAGATTGTGCTGCTGGCCTACTACATCGCTGCCATCAACATCGAGGAGGCGTACCACGGACGGTTGGACACCAGCGCGGAATACCGGCCCTTCGGCGGTATTGCGCTGGCCGACACTTTCACGCTGGCTGAAGGCGGAAACCAGTTCGCCGAAACCATGCCGGACAACAGCGAGAGGGTTAAGGCGCAGCAAGACAGTCCCGTTCAGGTGATCGTAGGCAACCCGCCATATTCGGTGGGACAGCGGGACGCTACGGACGACAATCCCAATGTGGTATATGCACACTTGATCGAACGTATCGAAAATACTTATTCGGCAGAGAGTGCCACTGTCTCCAAGCGGACACTGTACGACAGTTACAAGCTGGCCCTGCGCTGGTCTGGTGACCGAATTGGAGACCAAGGGGTGATGGCCTTTGTAACCAATGCCTCGTTCCTACGTGGCAACACCGACGCAGGCGTGCGTGCCTGTCTGGTGGAGGAGTTCGCCGAGATTTACGTATTCGACCTGCGGGGCAATGCACGTTCCAGTGGTGCGTTCCGACGCAAGGAAGCTGGCAACGTTTTTGGTGAAGGCTCACGGGCACCGATTGCGCTTTCAGTTCTGGTTAAGGATCCGATACACGAGGGACCGGCGCGCATCCACTACCGGGACATCGGGGACTACCTAACCCGTGAGCAGAAGCTGGCACAGGTGCGGGAGTTCGGCTCCATCGACGGGATCACGGAACGGAGCGGCTGGACAACCATCAAACCTGATGCACACCACGACTGGTTTGAGCAGCGGGATCCAGGTTACGCGGCATTAATGCCGCTGGCCATCAAGGATGCGAAGGGACAAATCGATTCGGTTTCTGCCTTCTCCTTGTTCTCCTTGGGAATTGCCACCAACCGGGATGCTTGGGTCTACAGCTACGACCAAGATGGTCTTTGGACACGTATGCAAGCTATGATTTCTTTCTACGAGGATCGACGCAAAAGGGTTGCAGATGGGCTTCTCATCCGCGAGGCTGCACAATCCAACGACGCTCCTACATGTATCAAGTGGACGAGAGGGTTGAGACAGCAGTTGGGTCGGAATCGGGAGTTGCACCCCGCACAGCACCATCTCCGACTTGGATCCTACAGACCTTTCATCCGCCAGCATCTGTATTTTGACCGGGAGTGCATTGAGGTAGTCTCACGCATCCCTTCCATGTTTCCCACCGCTGACACGCCCAATCAGGCCATCGCAGTACCAGGCCGAGGAAACACTGCTTTCTCAGTGTTGATCACGGACACGATCCCAGACTTGAACATGATGCAGGCAGGAGCTCAGAGTTTCTCCCGTTGGTCCTACCGAAAGGTCAATGTGGATGTCTGGGCGGATCAGACTGGTCCCGATGCCGTCGTCATTGACGGCTATGCACGTACCGACAACATTACTGACTGGTGCCTGCACCAGTTCCAAGACCACTACAGGGACCTGTGCATCACCAAGGATGACATCTGGCACTACGTCTACGGTGTACTCCACGCCGCTGACTTCCGTGAGAGATTCGCGTCCAATCTCGCTAAGGAGCTCCCCCGCATTCCGTTCGCGCCGGACTTCGATGCGTTCAAGGATGCCGGTGAGCAGTTAGCCAAGCTACACTTGGAATACGAGACCTGCGCCCCTTGGCCAGTCGAATTCAAACAGACCAGCGATGGTCCGCGGGTTTGGAAGCTAACACGTCCAATGCGCTGGCTGGACAAGGTGAAGCGTGACAGCCTGCAGGTCACGCCCCAGGTCACCATGCACGGTATACCGTCCAATGCACACGACTACAGCGTGAACGGCCGCACCCCTCTGGAATGGGCTGTTGACCGGATCCGTATCCGCACCGACAAGGCCAGTAGCATTGTGAACGATCCCAATGCCTGGTTCGCAGATGAACCAGCGGAACTGGGATTACATCTGGCACGCTTGATCACGGTTTCCGTGGAGTCGGCGCGCATCATTCGCAACCTGCCCGCTTCACTGCAATAACAATACGGCGATCTCAATCCGATCGAGCAGGAGGGTCAGCACAATTCACCGAACGCATGGATGAGAAATGCCTAAGCCTTGATCCGCGCCGCCAGTTGTGTGATAACGCCTTTCGCTACCACGAGGGGGTCTCATGTTTGAACGCTCTGCACGCGCCGTCCCGCCCGGGAGGTGAGCCGTGACCACCGACAGAACCAGCGCACCCCAAGGAGGAGGAGCGCGTCGTATATGTAACGAAGCTGGACGATGTAACGGAACTCGACAAGCAGGCCGAACGAGCCCGGAGGCGTAGTTGCGGCTACCGGCTCAGCTTGCTACTGGCAGGTCTGGCCTCCTGATTGTCGGGATTGTGATCGGGACCGTGGCGGCCTCGAACGAGACAGAAACCAGCACCGTTGCTGTACCGTCGGCGACCGCGCCCTGCGAGACGGAGGCGGTTGAGTTGTACATGGCGGATGTCCGGCGGGAGCTGGATGGTCTGGCAACGGCCATCTATGAGGTGGGCGAGTTTTTCACGGCGGCCGGCCCCAACTCCGTGCTGTTTCTGGACGAGGATTGGTTGGTCACCATGATCCTACAGCTGCTCGCCGTGGAACTGCATCTGGACGCGGTGGAAGCCTTGACTGCACCGCCGCTGCTGGACGGGATGCACAACCTGCTGCTGGTGGCTATGGACGAGTACCAGCAGTTCGTGGATGCCGCCGTGAAAGGCATCGACAACCTGGATGCTACCGAGCTGTTGCGGGCACAGGACTACATGGAGGAGGCCACGATGTCACATAATCTGTCTGATGCCGCCTGGCAGCTCGCTTGCGAGTGGCCGCCTGCCGGCAGACATCGTTGGGGTTCTCGGCGTGTGCGGTACACTTGAGCAGACTGGTTCAAGTGAGGTTATGTTTGGCTAAGTCGGTAGTCCGCCGGCTCGGTGTGGCCTCCGTTTCGCACTGATAGGAGTGTTTCGATGAGTCCCAGTGTAGGTCTCGGAGGTTCGGTGAACCTCAAGCCAGTGCTCGACAAACTATCGCAGATTGAGGACACGCAGACTCGTCACGGTGAGCAGCTTGATCTGTTGACCAAGCTGCTGGTGAAGAACGTCGCTCCACAGCTCTCCAGCGTGGAGCAGCGCCTGGATGGCGTGGAAGCAGAGTTGAAGGAGATCAAGGGTCTCCTCCGCCAGGTGGTTGCGGCGACAAAGGTTGGCGGCTACGCCTCGTGATGGGGCGACAGCCTCCGCCGCATAGACCGCGTGCCGAGGACGCAGAGTAGTGCAATGATAAGCCCCGGTCCACAGTGGCCGGGGCTATCCTGCAAGGAGCGGTCGGATGGCCTGCTTCATGTTTTGCAGTTCGTCGGCCATCCGCCCGTAGCTGGCGTCCAACGATTCGATGGTTTGGCCCATTAGGCCGACGGTTCTCTGCAACTGGTCGATCAGCTTGCGGGTCTCTTTGATCTCGGTGAATAAGGTGTCCAGGGACCCGTCGACGGAGGTCATGGCCTCCACGACTTGGGTGTGTCTGTCCTCCAAGACAGGCTTGGCCTCCGGCCATGTGGCAGGCAGTGCGATAGACATTCTGTTCTCCATGCGGCTCGTTTGGGAAACGAACAATAGCGTGAAGTATACGCCACTTGGCTTTTTATGGCTTTTGATGGGATGACAGACCCCGCCGCGTAGTCCGCGTGCCGACGACCCCAGGCCACGAACTGGAGCTAGCCCTCGAACATGATGGCGAGCTTGGCGAAGCGGGTAGCGATGCCGCGAAATTGCTTCGTATCCATGAACAAATATTCGATCAGATGCCGGCCCTTGTACGACTTGGTGTCGTAGGTTGCGGGCTGCCTGCGGTTAGAACGCGGTGGGATGGTGGCTATAGTGCCGCAAGAAGCCAAAAGCCTGCGGATGTCATCGCTGTCATAGGTTTTACCGCCCAGCAGTTTTTTGGTTTCCGTCAGGGGCACTTCGTCGAGGAGAGATGCGGACTCTGGACACTCGGCGGCGTGGCCCGGTTTCAAACACAGCTTGACGAACCGTCCTACCTTGTACGTCAGCGCAATGATTTTGATGTCGAGCCCACCGCGATTGCGTCCGAGGGCCTCCTCGTGTCGGCTTGGTCCGGTGGGGGTCGTCTTTTGGGGTGCCGGTACCATGGGCGTGGACCTTGACGAAGGTGCCGTCGACCATGACGACATCGAGGTCCAGATCCCGCGGCGGTTAGTTGAAGACAGCCTGAACGACGCCTTGGCGGATCCAGCGGTTGAACCGCTTGTAGACGCTGTTTCAGGGTCCGGAGTGGGCGGGCAGGTCCCGTCAGAAAGCTCCGGTGCGGGAGATCCAGAGGATGCCTTCAATGGCTTTGGACGTAAGGACGTCCCTGATGGCTAGGGCAAACGCAAAGTCGCGTGGGGAAGATGAATCAGGGTGGTGCGGGACCGGTTTCGAGTTTCAGATCCGACCTTTTGATACAAAACAAATTCACCGTACATCAGGGTTACTTCAGCACAGACAGTCTGCATGGGCGGCTGGGCCCCGAGACGGCCGTGAAGGCAGCCCTGTGGCTACTGGCCGGGACCAGTCTGCCCGGCCTGCGGGAACTGATCCTGGCCCTGGACGGCAAGGTGGCGCGCCGACCGGCCGCCGGCACGCGGGCCCTGCACATGGTCAGCGCCTTCCTAGTGTTGTGTCCCGGAAATATGTGGACATAATGACAAAGACAAGGTATCCTGCGCCCCATCCGTCCGCACGAGGGAGAAGAGACCATGGCCCGGGGACGTCCGTTGCCACCGCTGGCCGTCAGCCAGGACACGCGTGAGGAACTCGAGGCGCTGGCCCGCTCGCGCAGCCTGCCCGCGGGCCTGGTGAGCCGCGCCCGGATCGTGCTGCTGTGCGCCGAGGGCCTGGACAACAAGACGGTGGCCGCGCGGATCGGCATCAGCCGCCAGACGGTCGGCAAGTGGCGCGAGCGCTTCCGCACCCAGGGCCTCATGGGCCTGTACGAAGAGCACCGGCCGGGAAGGCCGCGCAGCCTCCCGGACGAGACCCTCATGACGCTGCTGCGGAAGACGCTCGAGACCCGCCCCCCCGACGGCCGCACGCACTGGACCTGCCGTGCCATGGCCGCTGCCACCGGCGTGTCGAAGTCCACGGTCCAGCGCGTCTGGACCGCGTTCCAGATCCAGCCCCACCGGCAGAAGCACTTCCAACTCTCCACCGATCCCTTCTTTGTCGAGAAAGTCCCAATCCGCATCTTTGTGCAAGCAAGGAGCTACCCGGTAGGCGGGTCCACCCACTGCAGCTCCCCGGGCGGATCCGGTCCGGGGAGGGGCTGCAACCAGACCCGGGACCAGGCATAGCCGCGGTGCAGCAGCCGCTGGGCCTGGAACCAGCCCAGCTGAAACAGACTCAGGGGCCGGTCTTGGGCCGCGGCAGGGGTCAGGGGCGGTCGCCGCACCCGGCCGGGGGCCAGGCTGCGCGGCCTGGCCTCCTCCACGCGCGTGCCGCAGCTGGCACCCAGAGGGTGGCCACGGCGTGGACCAGCCAGTGCCGGTCCACGCGGGCCGGGTCCAGGCGGCGGGTGCGGTGCCACTGCCAGCCCATGCGCCTGGCGTGCGGAAGCCCTGTTCGATCCACACGCGCATGCCGTAGGCGCCGAGGTCCACGTCGTCGGGGGGCTCGTCCGTGAGCACCACCCAGGGGCTCGCCTGGCCGGGGACCCAGAGCACGATCAGGGTGCAGGACCGCTTGCGCGTGCGGAAGGCCTTCCCGGCCGTCACCGTGTACTGCCCTTCCCGGGCCACGAAGCGCCAGGCCGGCCAGCGGGGTCCGGTCGTGGCCTGGAAGGTCATGTGCCGGTCGTAGCGCATGTAGGGATGCCAGCCTTGGCGGCGGATGGCCGCCCACAGGCGGGGGCTCTGCAGACCCCGGTCGCAGAGCACGCGCACGGTCATGTCCGACGGTACGGCGGGGCCCAGCCGATCCAGCAGGGTGCCGAGAGCCGGCATCCAAGGACCGGGTGGGCCGCCCGGCTTCAGGCGCCAGGCCACGGGCAGGACCAGGCCCCGGTAGACCACGCTGACGACCAAGGCCACCAGCTCCTCCCCCTTGGCTGTGGGGTCAATGGCCAGCGTCAGTTCCGGGCCTTGCCACCAAGCCAGCACCCAGCGCAGGAGGGGGGCGAAACAGGCCTCGACCTCCAGCTGGACCCGGCAGGGCGCGACCCGGTCGGCCCCGCTTGTTAAGGGTATTTTCTGGCTGAGGGCAGGGGATTCTGGCTGCTAAAAGGTGGCGATGGCGGTCCTGTGGGGGCCGTTCAGGGTGTGTGAGGGAGCCGGACGCGCTTTCCACAGCGCTTGATGTCGTTGGAACAGGTACGCGCAGTACCTTCGCCGGCGTCGGGCGTGGGCGCGGCGGGCGGCGGCGTTGCGTGCCCGGCGGTAGTCCACGATGGCCAGGGCGCGGTCGGCCGGGGAACCGATGCGGGGCAGGACCGCGTCCACCAGCAGGCAGGTCTGGGGCACGGTCAGGCCGGGCCGTTTTTGGGGAGCCGCAGCGTCTCCCACACCACGAAGAAGTGGGCCAGCATGACGAGCGTAGCGTGGCGGTGCCAGCCCTGCCAGCTGCGGCCCTCGTAGTCGCCCAGGCCGAAGAGCTGCTTACCATCTGGAAGCACTGCTCGATCGACCAGCCACACCAGCCGCTCCGCGGGCAGGATCGCGGGGCCGTGGCACAGGTAGCACTTGAGCTCGTCCGTGGCCGGGTTGCGGCACAGCGGCAGCCAGACATCGGGGCCGGGGAAGAGACCGCGGCGGGCCACCACGCGCAAGACGGCACAGAGGATGGCCTGGGGGCCCTTGGAGCCCTCCCGCAGGACGAAGGGGCGCCAGGCCGAGGGCGGGAGTTGGTTGGCCACGGCACCCACCTCCTGCGAGGAGGCCGAGAAGACCGGGCGCGAGGGGGAGCCTCCCTGCTCCGAACGCGCGGTCCAGACATGGGTGTTGCGGGCCACCTCGGCCAGGTAGCCCAGCCCCAGGGCGGCCACGCTGTCGAGGAAGGCGTGGCTGACGCTGAAGCCCTCGTCGCAGGTCACCCAGCGCACCGGCAGCGAGCCCTCCGCCACCAGGGCGGTCAGCATGTCCAGGGCCAACTGCGGCTTGGTGCGGAAGGGCGTGCCCGCCGGCACCCCGGTCCGTCGGCGCCGCGCCGCATGGCCGGCCCCAGAGACCCAGTCCCGGGACAGGTACAGCCGCCGGTCCACCAGGGCCGCCGACCCAGGTAGGCCGCGAAGACCGCCGCCTGGCAGTTGGCGCGCTTGCCCAGCTAGCCGCAGTACTGCCCCGCCACCCCCACAGACTCGGTCCCGTCCTTGGGCATGTCGGTCCCATCCACGGCCAGTACCCCCTCCTCCTCGCCCAGCGTCGCCGCCACCAGTACCCGGTGCGCCGCCAGCAGCGGCGCGTCGTCCCAGCGCGCCTGGCGCAGGACCATGCGCTCGATGGACTTGCGCGCCTCGTCGCTGAGCAGTCCCTAGCCGGTAGGCGCGGGCATGCCCGCGCAGCTCGCGGCAGCCGAAGAAAGGCGCGTAGCGCGTCTGGTAGGCCCGCAGCCGCCCGCGCACCGCGGCCATGTCAGCGCGGCTCACGAACACGTAGGGCAGGGACACGGAGGCGGAGGCAGGAGACATGGCAAAGCGGGGGCTGAGGGAATCCGTGGACCGCGACTCTACCTCTCAAAGTTTCGTTGCACTACTAGGAAAGCTTACAACTCAAGAATCAGGTCACTGCAGTGAAAGTGGCTCTGCACATCACTTCTTCGAAGTCAATTAAATCGCAATCCAAACAAACCACCTGTTTCCGTTGCATCAGTCAATCTAGGCTCGACCACGTGATCCCAAATATTGAACCCGTCTGTAAAGCCTTCAGTCGGTACAGAATCCGAGTTCATTGTGACAATATACTGAAAGCCACCAGAAGTGGCCCGTTGCGCGCCAAGTTGTAGTGCCTTGGCCACCTGCCGCTCATCGACGCCATCAAAAAGGTGGCTGTCGTGGATAAGAAATCCCGGCCAACGGCAATGTCGAGTACAAATTTCAGCGAGCATGATATCGAAACAAAATATTTGCATATTCGTGATTCCCTTACTGCGATCAGCCGAAATATGTACATCAAACTGGGGCCCATTTTGAGTCGCAGAGATGGTCAGGCTACCAGCGCGCTCATACAGCGACTGAGACAGTGCCTCGAAGGCCAGAATGATCTCTCGAGCCACTTGCTCTCTCTCATGGACATCGTCCCTCAAAGTTTGAACCAAACGAGCACGCTCTAGATCTAGTTCGGTCTTCATTGTGTCAAGATGATCGACTACAGAGCGCCTTTGACGTAGTGTTTCAGCTTCTGCTTCAATCCTCGCGAGTTCTTCACGTAACCTAGTGTAGTGTTCCAGTGCCCCTCCCGATTCCAAGATTCCCATGAGCTGGCCACGACGTTGATCTAATTCACTTTTGCGCCGATCACGATCAGCAATACGGTTCTCCGCACTCTTGATTTCACGACTGAGGTGTGAGTGTCGATTTTCGATGATAATATCATGAAAACGCTCAACTTCCTCAACTCGCCGGCGTGCTAAATCCGGAAGGACTATTCCTGCCTCACGATACAAATTGCCTAAATCTTGTGAGTCTGGTGTACTTTCTATTTCAAGCGATTCACGCAATTCACGAATCAAATCTCGATCGAAAATATTTTCTACATTCAAGGTTTCTATTTGACCATTTACTTCACTGGCCTCACGTTCTAGTTCCTGGTACTTCGGCACGACCTGATAGACATTCAGTTGCTCGCGTAAGCGCTGCGCTCGGTCTTCGGCAACTGCTAAGCGAGTTCATAGTTCTGCCGCATTCCCCAAAAAAGGTCCAAGCTCTTCGGAACGCGCAGCTTGCCGAAGTTGTTTTGCACTTTTTTCCCTTTCGCGGCACTCCTGAAAACGACTAGGGACTGTCCAGTCCAAGCCGATCAAATAAGAGACAGAAACTTGCCGATCCCACACCTGTTGCATGGACGTGTGGTGCATCGGATTTTGGAAGCCACCGTTCTCTTGACGTCGGGCCGCGAAGGAGAAAAGCGAACGGAATGTTGGCCGAAACTTTCCAGTATCACTACCTTCGTCTGTGGACAACCCGAACCAGCGTGCGCCTAAGGTATCCTTCCAATGTGTATTCGAGATCTCCCGCGGAACCGCTGGCAGATTCGGCTCTTCAAAAGCCAGAGACTGTTGCAAATGCGAATTAACCGATCCAATTGTGTCATCACCGCCAACATGAATGCGTCCCGAGGTAGTACCACTTCGTGAAATTGACAAACAGCTTCCGCCAACATCAATCAATGCATTGAACGTCCAATTCCGCAATGCTTCAGAGCGGAAGATTCCGTTTGATTTAGCATTCGCACCGCAAAGAAAATGGACCAGTTCCACGAAGCTGGTCTTACCGGCACCGTTACGAGACTGCCGGTCAGTTGCCCCCTGGCTCTTATCCGCTAGGATGACATTGAGTCCGGGACCGAAAGTAAGAGTCTTGAACGTGTCGCGATCAGCGCCAACTTGGTGGATCATCGATCTGCCTTGCGGATCGTACCATACTCAAGATCCACTGCCTGAATTGTGTAGAGTAGATCGAGTGCTAGCACAAACCAGCGATAGTCGATCACTGGACACGAGACGTCAACAGTTCGTCGTTCCCGAATCTCGTCCCACAACCTAGATACGGTCATCGGCTCTTGAAGGATGTCGAGCATCTGGCCTCCAACCCCAATCAACGCACGATCAGATCGAATGTGCTTCGTCGGCAGAATCATGTCTTGTCTCCGGATCATCGAAAATGTCACACCGTTCGAAAAAGTATGAAAGTACTGCTAGCGCAGCGGTCTGACGCTTAGGTTCACCGCCCACGCAGGCGTACTCCTGGAGATGTCCTAGAATTTGGTCTGGCGACCGTCCATTTTCCTTCAATTGCGCGTAACGATGCCGGAAGGCCTCTGCAATCCGTTCACCTCGATCAGCTTGACTATCCTTTTTGAACCAAGCTTCAACCAGTGCTTCCTTGCGTCGTCCCACGCGCAGTAGTTCGGTCGCGTCCTCTGAGAGTTGGTTCTTTTCCAACTTGTCTATCGACGGTGGTGTGAGTAGCTCAGTACCTGGTTCGGGGTCTATTGCCTGAAGCTGGTGAATCACAGGTTGAAGGTCCTGCATCACCAACGTCTCCAATCCAGTTATTGATGGCGCAAAGCCGAATAGGGCTTGCAGTTCCGCTAAGGAGAGATTGTCTATGAGCTGTTGTAACTCCGGTTCGGTCCAAACGAAAATCTTCACGGCTGGGTGACCCATTCGCAAATTATCGAGTAGTTGAATCGATGAAGGAGGCAATCCACGATTATCGTTGTGCACAAATACCCATTCCGCTATATTGTCCCAGTTTTCGCATGCACCAACGAAATCTTGATCGATCTTTGTATTTAATTCTGCTTCCTTCATATTGTATGGCGCATAGCATTGAAAGACAGTACTAGTGCTAACCCTTCGACCATCACATTTGAGGTCTCCACTACGACCGTACGCACGGACAGCTTCGAAATCCGAACCGTAGGCATATCCTGCAAGCTTGACGAACCAATCTTGGAACTCGGTGCCTGTCTTCTCGAGAAACGATATACGGAAACACAATCCGTAGTGTGCGGCCTGAATATGGTCCATTGCATTTTTCCTTATGCTCTCCTCTCGACATTCGCAACACACTACTGGTTTCCTCAAGAACACCTGCTGTTCTAACGCTACAGGCATAGTGCGCGCAACTGGCGGTGGCACTCGTGCCAACAAGCTAGGACCCTCTGCTCCTCGATCAGCACCTGTAGCTTGCGTAGACACCGAATCGCCTCCGTGCCCGGTCCCCGACCAAACCACGCGACTAGCGGAGGGTTGGCAGAGTCGTCGGTTCCATGCCCTCCTTGGGGCACAGAGTTGGTCCAGTTTGGCCACCCGCGCCACCGCCAGCAAGGCCACATGCTGGCTCCAACCGGTGGCCTTGTACGTCTCGTAGCCGTCCAAACCTACCTCCTTCTCTATCACCTCGGGGTTCTCGATGTGCCGCGGGCTCCAGCCACTGCTGGGCCAAAACCACATGAAACTACCAGTCGGCCGGATCGCCAGAGCACACCGAGAGAGTAGGTACCGCTCCTTGTTCGCAATTTGCCGAGCACCCACCCCAACAAGTGGCCGTGCGCTGAGCCGACCAAGTGAAGGTCTGATCAACTGCTTGGCGCGCCGGGATTTGGATGCCTGAATAATCGCTCTGTGCCATTGGATGGCCTTCACGCAGGTGCATGAACGGATTCTCGCACACTCACAAGCCAGTCCCACACGATCCTGTGCACAATCCTCTCGATTGGTGCCTGGTCATCGGTCCAGATTTTCAGGTCCGGGTCGAGTCTTCCCACCGTGGCATGGTCAACGGTCATTGCGGCGAAGGCACGAAACTCTCCGGAAAGGTATTCGGGCAAGCCCGCGATGTTGTCGGCAAACACTCCGACGCTGGCCGGCTCCTGCACACCGACCACCAGCACATTGCCCAAGACACCATCGGGCACAGGCTCCTCCAGCACAAACACTCGGGGCCAAACTGCCGACATCGTCGTAACCATCGCCTCAACCAAACTCAGGTCGGTCTCGGTCCGGCCCACGTTCACCGCCACCACGCCATCAGCCGCCAGATGGTCATCCACCAGCTCGAACCACTCCACGGTGGTCAGGTGAAACGGGATGTAGGGAACCCGATAGGCATCCACCAGCACCACATCCCACACTTCGGAGGGGTCCTGACGGGACAGCCACTGGCGGCCATCCGCCGCAATCGCGGTGATGTTCGGCCGGTCCATGGCGAACCACTCGCGCCCCACTTCCAGAATCGCCGGATCCAACTCAACCCCTGTAATCGGTGCAGGCCCGTACACGTCGGTCCAAAGCGAACTGACCGTGCCGGCCGCCAGGCCGATGACCAACACCCGGGCGGTCGCGGGATCCGGCGGATCGGCAGAGAACCAGGGAGCCAACAGGAAGTAGTCCCAGATGCCGTGGCTCAGAATGTGATCCGGATGCCACACGCTGTGGACACCGTTCCCTTCGTTGAGCTTCAGCCAGCGTTCCCCGCCTGCCTCCCTGACCGCGATGTAGTTGTAGCGACTCTCCTCTTCATGCAGGAGGCGGCTCGGAACCGAGCCGGCAACCGGCCCCGGACGAATGCTCGTCGATCCGGACAGCACATCAAACCCGAGGAGCGCAGCCATCATCAGAACGCCTACAAACCCGGTGGCATGCTGCCTCCTTGCAACCCAAGGGGTGCCGCACAGCGCCAACAGAACCAGCCACAGCCCAATCAGAAGAAAGGTTCGGCGGGTCCCGTAACTTGGCACCAGCCACAGGACGGGCGCCAACGTGCCCAGGATGCTGCCCACCGTGCCCACCGCGTACAGTGAACCGGCCGTGCGTCCCCCGGTGTTGACCGAGGACAGGGCAATTCGCACGACCCAGGGCGCGACCGCGCCGAGCAGCACCAAGGGAAACGTCAAGAGAATCGCAACCGCCAACATGGCGGCCAACAGCAGTCCGGCCTCCAATTCCAGCAGGTCGCGGATGGCCAGTTGCAGGACCGGCTGGGCCATGACCGGAATAACGGCCGTTGCCACCCCGGAGACCATGACCACAGCCAGCAAGGGCAGGAGTCTGGGGGACCGGTCTCCGACGCGACCGCCAATCCATGCCCCAAGGGCCAGGCAGGCCAGAACCAGGGAAATCAGGGCAGCCCAGACGATTTGGCTGTTACCAAACCACGGATCCAGGAGCCGGGCCGCAGCCAGTTCAATTGCCAGTGCGCCGGCGCCAACACCGAACACAAGCAGGTAGAGGTAGGCTCGCACGCTAAAGACTCTGTCTCCCAAGGTGGTCCTGTCAAATACCGGACCGGCGTTGGGGTCGATCATACTCGTGAGTCTGAGCCGGCTCGGATTGCCATACCCACCTGCCACTCATGGAACGGCCCTATCCTCCGGTGGCAGTGCCGCCCGACCTCTGGAGATCCGGTCACCCGGCAATCCGGCCCTGGCACAGCACATTCGCCGGGGCCATGCCGAGAGCGGCAATGAGCACGGCCCATCCCAGCCCAACAGCAAAAATTTCTTCCTTGCGCCTGTCTGACATCCGCGAAACGTCCCGCGCTCCAAGGCGATACCCCCGCAGTCTTCGGCATGCCCCACCGTCAGGGAGACATCCGGCTGATGAGCCGGTCAAACATCCGATCACTGAGCAGCCAGCGCAGGAAGAGAAGCGGCTTGGCATACTGACCGGCGGCATAGCGCGTCTTGGGCCGCTTGGCTCGGAGCGCCTTGAGGATTGCGTTGGCAATAACCGACGGCGGCGCCCCCAACCCGTCTACTCCCAGGTTCTCCATCGAGGCCATCATTCGCTTGAGGATATCGGCATAGGCCGTGTCTTCCGATCGTGCCTGCAACGACCCGAGGGTGACATCGCCGAATTCCGTACGGATAAGGCCAGGCTCGATGACGATGACGTCGATGCCGAATTGCTTCAACTCGAACCTCAAACAGTCCGACCATCCTTCAAGCACATGCTTCGTGGCGGGTACCAGGAACCGGTCTCCAGAACCTATGAAAATCTCAACTTCCTGTGAACACCGGAAGCGGATCGTCTGTCTGGTTGACGCTTCGTCGACCGTGCGTCCCGGCAGGCCGGTCCGTCTTACGGGTCTCCGCGTCGGCGACGGCCGACCTGGCCGCCGTGTTGAACGCCTGGATGTTCCGGGCGGCGTTCGCATCCCGGTCGCATTCGAAGCCACAGGCTACGCAACGGTAGGTGCGCTCCGACAGCAACAACGCCTGCTTCACGGCCCCGCACTGGCTGCAGGTCTTCGAGGACGGGTACCAGCGGTCAATCTGCACGAACGCGGTCCCATGCCAATCGCACTTGTACGCCAGCATCCGCAGGAATTCGCCCATGCCCGCGTCGTGGACGGCACGCGCCAGGCGGCTGTTCTTCGCCATCCCCGAGAGGTTCAGGGTCTCCACCTTCACGGTCCCGCCCCGCTGGGCGAGGGCGGTCGTGACGTGGTGATGATGGTCGTTGCGAATGTTCGACACCTTGGCGTACAGGCGTTGGCGTTCCGCGTACAGGGCATCCCGCCGGTGGCTGGGTTTGTTCTTGCCATGCACCTTGCGCGAGCGGGCAATGGCCTGGTTCACGCGTCGCAGTTCGGCCAGGGCGGCTTGGAGCGGTTTCGGATTGGCTATCTCCGTGACCTCGTCGCCGTCCCAGATGGTGGCCAGCGTCTTCACACCCATGTCAATGCCAATCACCGGGCCCGGTCGCAGGGCCGGCTTGCGGTCCGCGGTCTCAACCTGAAACGACACGAACCAGCGGCCGGCCGTCAACGACACGGTGGCGCTCAGGATGTCGCCCGTGAACCGCAGTGCCTCCCGCATGCGCACCCAGCCCACGGCCGGGATGTAGACGTGTTGCCCGTCCACGCGCGCCGTGTTGCGTCCGTTCGTGAAGGTGAACGACATGTGCCGTCCCTTCTTGCGGTGCTTGGGGAAGCCCACACGCCGAACCTTCCTACCGGCCTTGCGGGCCTGGCAGTACCGCCCCCAGTGTTGGAGGCCGTCGGCCATGTTGCGGATGGCGTTCTTGCCGACGTTCTGGCACAGGTCCGCGGACCAGGAGTACACATCCCGCTTCACCGCGTTGAACCCCTTGCGCAGCTCCATGTCCGACAGCCACTCGCCGTCGGTGCCGGTCTCGGTGAACCAGGCATCCCGGAACGTGTCCAACGCCCAGTTGCCGGCCACGCGCGCAAAACCGCAGTGCTGTCGGAACAACGTTTCCTGTCTGTCCGTAGGGTCCAACGCAATGCGATGGGCCTTGTACAGGACTTCGGGTTGGGGTTTGCGGGTAGACTTGCGCTTGGCAGGCATGGAAGGTTCAGTTCCGTTCCTGTTGGAAACCCCGGTCCCCGCCGGGGTTTCCTTCATTTTAGGGCAGGGGCAGGCCCGGTCAGGGGTGGATTGGCCGGGGCCGGCCAGGGAAGTTCAGCGATCCACAACCAGTTCCATGACACCAGGTTTCAGCACATGACCACGGATTTCAGCGAGCAGTTACTAGCCCAAAGGTGTGTAGACCCTCCACCAATCGACGATATGTTCACGATCTTCCCGGCACGCCGTGCACGCATGAAAGGAAGAACAAGCTGGGTCAGCCGCGCCAAGCCGAACAGGTTCACCTCAAACTGGTATCGCGCGTCGTCAAGTGCCACGTCCTCCATCTGTGGTGTCGGCAAAGAGGGTGCCAACCCGCTCTCCGATCATCCCTGACGATGGCCTGTCAGAGGTTCTGATCATCGCTCTCTCCGACCTCCACCGGTGCCGATGCCGGCGGCCAGTGCAAGGGCACCAGCACGGGTGAATGATCGGACTCCGCCTCGATGTCCAGAACCTGCGGTCGATCCAGAGCCAAGCCCCTGGAACAGAAGGCGTGGTCCAGCCGCAGGCACGGCCGGAACGGCCAGCCGATGTGGGGTTCCAGGTTGTGGGGCCAGGTCCAACCCGGTCCCTGACCGTATTCGGCCCAGACATCCACAAAGGAGGCGCGCGCCCGCCGGTGAATGTCCGAACCCTCTGTGGCGTTCCAGTCCCCCATCAGCAACACCGGACCGTCCTGCGCCAACGCGTCCTGCAGGACCGTGTCCATCTGATGCGTGCGAATGGCCAGGGAGCGATCCGCCGACATCCGTGGATGGTCGTAGAGCGGTGACACGAAGTGCATGTTGTAAATGAGAAGTGGTTCACCGGACACCAGCAGCCGCAGGCGCAGGCAATAGGGACCGGTGATGCCTACATTCCACCGTTGTTCCACGGCCAGGGGCCAGCGGGACATTACGCCAAGCCCCAAACGCGCCTTCGGGTTGGAGATCCAATAGCTCCAGGGATGGCTGTCCTTCAAAGGTTCCCTTAGCGAATCGAAGGCATCCGGTGTCACCTCCTGGAGTACCGCCACATCCACTTGGTGCCTCTGAAAGGCTTCCGCGGTCGAGGCCAGGTCCTTGCTCTTCTTGAGGAGGTTGGCCGTCACCACCCGAAGTTCCCGGGACGATGAACCCGACTGGTCCGAGACCGGCTCCCTGCGACTGAACATCCACGCGTAGTGGCGCAGGAACAGAACACCCAGGCCCTCCCCCAGCGGCAGCGACCACCAGTGGCCACCCAGCAGGGTCCGCAGCCAACTGGCCAGCCACGCCGAACCCAAAATCCAAAGGGCAAAGCTGTTGACCAGGTACAGGTTGCCGTTGCGGTCGCCGAGCAGCTTCCAGATCACCGCCCAGATCGCGGCAGCGATGATCCAGAGGCCCAGCAGCCAATTCGCTGTTCGTTGCAGGATGAACACGGTTCTGGAGGGACAGCGCAGTCAAGCCGATTACGGTATCGAGGGGACGGCACCCGTACCGAAAGTCAACCCTTCGACATAAACCCCAAACGACACGCCTGAGGCTACGACCGGTGCATCGACTCCCGCGAAATCAGGCCGCCGGCAAACGGACCGCGATAAACCAGGGCCGCGAAGTACTGCCAAACCACAATGCCGAACCGCCGCAGCTGCCTCAAGTCCCGCCCCTGCAAAATACCGCCGCAGGCGATGATGTCCACCGGCACATTGAGCATCTGCTTGAGGACGGTCAGCTTGACCACCGTATCCAGGCTGTCGCGGGCCAGGATCTCGCCGCTGGCCCCCCAACTGCGACCATCCCCGTCCACCTCCTGGCGGGTGTTGGTGGCCACCACGGCCCGCACGCGGAATTCCCCGCACAGGGCCATCAGCATGGCGTACCGGGAGGCATGCAGGCCCGGCCCCACCTTAATCCACAGTGGCACGTCCCTGGGCAGGCCCTGCCGGGCAGCCATCAGCAGAGCGCGCACCTGTGCCTCCGACTGGACGCTTTCCATGTCGGCATTGGTGGTGGGACAGCTGATGTTGATGGTCACCCAGGACGGCTTGAGTGCGGCATCGACCAGATAGGCAAGGGATTGCTGCATCTCCTCAAACAGTTTCTGGGGATCCTCCACCCCCGGCGTGGGGACCAGGTTGATGCCCCAGCAGCGCGGCAGTTCCTCCTGGTGCATGGACAGGAACGAGGCTGCGGCCCGGACACCCACATTGCGCAGGCCGACCCGGTTGCCCAGTGAACGGCCGGGCAGACGCCACATGGTTTCGCCCCGATTGCCGTGCCGGGGCCAGCGCGTGTAGGAGCCAAACTCCACCGGCCCGACCAAACTCGGCAATGAGCGCCAACCGGGAATCAGATTCCGCCCCTGAACAACGGCGGCCAGTGCCTGGACTTCGTTGTCGTAGCCCATGCCCTTGACCCAGCCCGCGGCCAAGATGTGGGGGTGGGTCAGTTGAACCCCGCCGGCAATGGCCGGATTCGGCGGCTGCACCACGGTCCGGCACAACCGCAGGCCCTGCTGGACGAGCCGACCGGTGTCCCAGCGTTCCATGAAGTCGTTGACTACCTGATGGCCGGTGGCGGCGTCCACGGCGCGCACCAGATACAGCGCCAGCCACCAGCCCAAGCGGTACTTGAGCAGAAACAGGCTCCGCAGGCAATCCAAGGCGTCACTTACGAATTTCATGTCCCTATGCGCTGTTGGACGACTGGCCGGCCAAATCCGGCCTCAACCTTAATTCTGCCCCCTGCCATCGCCAGCGTATCCCTAATGCTGACCCTTTCGACCCTGGCCGTCACCCGGTGGCCCTCAAACGGAGTCCATCCGCACTTGCTGTGCAGGTTGGCGGCCGCAATCATGTCCGGCTCGGCCAGGCCCAGTCGCAGATCGGTCCAGGTATTGGGCGGACAGGCAATGCCGAAGATGCGCCGGGGGTTGGTGGACACCAGCTGCACCAGACGATCCTGCGTGAGACGGCCCTCGTCCACGGCCGTGCCCAGCAGCACCAGGGTCGTCTCCACGACCGGCACACCCCAGGCAGGCTCGTCCGCCTGCTTCTCGGTCAGGGAATGGGGGGCGTGGTCGGATTCCACCACGTCCAGCAGGCCGTCCGACAGCGCCTCCCACAGGGCATCCTGGTCCGCCTGCGTCTTGAGGGGAGGCTTCATCATGCCGAAGCTGCCCAGGCGCGGCAGATCCAGTTCCGTCAGGAACAGGTGGTGTGGACAGGCACCGGCCGAAATGGGCAAACCGTTCCGCTTGCCCTCACGCAGCATGTCCAGCTCCGTTCGGGTGCTGATGTGGCAGAAGTGCGTACGGATCCGATAGCGGTCCACCAGTTCCAGTACGGCCGCGACCTCTTCCTCCTCGGCATGCACCGCCACCAGGCCGTGGTCCCGCCAGGCCGCGAAGTGCTCCTCCCGGGTCCGGCTCCGCATGTACATGAAGCCTGTGGTCGGATTGCAGTAGATCTTCAGGCCCACAACGCCTTGGAAGGCCTCGGGGAAGGTTTCGAGGTTGCCTTGGGGATGAGCCCCGTAGTAGACCCCCCAGTCGCAGTGGGCTGTGCGATCCAGTTCCCGCCGTTTCCGGGCCAGGGCTTGCGGCCGGGCGGTTTCGGGTGGGGTGTTGGGCATGTCCAGCACCGCCGTATAGCCGCCGGCCAGGGCGGCCGCGGTCTCCGTGGCAAAGTCTCCCTTGTGTGACCAGTCCATGCCCCGCAGATGGACATGCGGGTCCAGGGGACCGGGAATCCTGAGGATGCTCATGGGATCGATGTCCTTCAAACCCAGCGACCCAGGACCAGCGCGATCAGGCTCATGCGAATGAACATGCCGTTCTCCATCTGCTGGAAGTAGATGGAGCGCTGGTCCAGGTCCAGGTTCAGCTTGTCGGAGGCCGTGCCCATTTCATGCTTGCGCGGCAACGGGTGCATCAGGACAGTGTTGATCGGGGTCTGGGACAGCAGCTCGGGGAGCATGACGTACTCATCCTTGACCTCGTCGTAGTCGTCCCGCGAGGCGAACCGCTCTTCCTGGACGCGCGTCCAGTAGATGACGTCGCTGTCGAACAACACCTCGCGCAGATGGCCGGTTTCGTGCACCGTCAACCCCGAGTCCCGGGCTTGCTTCCTCAAGGATGCCGGCAGCCTCAGGACCTCGGGCGACACTAGGTTGATTTGGATGTCCTCGCCCGTGTAGAGGCAAAGCAACTTGACCAGGGAGTGCACCGTGCGGCCGAAACGCAGGTCCCCCACCATGGAGATCCGGAGGCCGCCCAGACCGCCCTTGCGCTTGAAGATCGTGTAGGCGTCCAGCAGGGCCTGGGTGGGATGCTCACCGGTGCCGTCGCCGGCCGAAATCACCACCGGCTGGCGCTGAATCTGCTTGCGCAGGATGTCCAGGAAGTAGGCGGCGACCAGGGACGCCCCCTCCACGTTGTGGCGCAGAATGATGACGTCCGCGTAGCACCCGGCGGCGCGCACCGTGTCCGGCAGGTCCTCGCCCTTGTGGACCGATGAGAACTCGATGCCGTTGCTGGCTCCGATGGAACGTCCGCCCAGCCGGCTGACGGCCGACTGGAACGACAGATCCGTGCGCGTGCTGGCCTCGAAAAACAACTGGGCCGTGATGGCTCCGTGGGCCACCTCGCCGACACCCCGGTCCCGGTTGCGAATGCGCTGCTCCAGCCGCAGGGTGGCATCGAAGAGCCGGGCCAGGTCCTCGCGGGCAAACTGGTCCACCGTCACGATGTGCTTGCCGGTGAAGTCACCGGCAATGGACTCGGGCTGGTACGACTCGAGGATGCTGTTCCACACCCGATTTTCAGCTGAGGCGAAATCCCGGGTCATACCTTCTCCTCTGCGGCAGGTTGGAGGGGTTCCCGGGGTTCCAGAACCTGCACCACGGCCCGGTGCTGTTCAGGGGCTATATGGCCGCCGGCCAGGAAGTGGTCCACGGCTTCGCGCAGGTCGAACACAACATGCATCCGGAGGCCCGCATCCCGCAACCAAACCTCGGCCTGGCGATTGCGGCAGGTCAGCACCACCACGTCGGTGACGACCAGGCCCGCTTTGCGCAGAATGTCCGCGACCTCAATCACGCTGCCGCCGGTGGTGACCAGGTCCTCGACGATGGCGACGTTTTCACCGGGTTGAAACAGCCCTTCGATTTGCCGCTGCAATCCATGGGTCTTGGACGCCGACCGCGTGAAGAGCAGCGGGATGCCGGACTCGACGGTCACCGCGCCGCCCAGGGCCAGAGCGCCCATCGGGACGGCCGCAATCCGGTCCGGTGCCAGCGGATCCAGCTGGTCCTTGACCCCCAGGGCACAGAGACGCAGCAGACCGGCATGACTCCCGACGCGCCGCAGGTCCATGTAGATGGGCGACTTTGCGCCGCTGGTCAGGGTGAACTCCCCGAACTGCAGTGCCTGTACCTCGAGGAGTAGGTCGAACAAGCCGGAGTTGGGCGCGCCTGCGGTGTTCATCAGACCTCTCCCCTGCTGCAGAATCTGGCGAACTCTCGCGCATTCACTACCTGTAGTAGGTTGCCGGATCCAACCTGAGCCAACAGCCACTTCTTGGCTTCCGATTGGTATCCGTGACCATCCAGAACGATGATGGTAGGGATGGACAGATGGTTGATGCAGGCCACTTCATACGGATACTTTTCGTCCACTGAACCGGACTTGGCCTGCCATTTGCAACGAATCACGAGACAGTCCGGCCAAAGTGTTGGATGGTGCAGCACAAAGTCCACCTTGCGAGTTGTCCCGTAGATGGTTTCCCCGATTGGACAGCGTGTCGAAAAACACAGTTCGTTGCTGGGGACGGAATCCATGAATTCCCTGGGAGAAAGCCGGTTGTAGCCTCGGTTTTCCAGCTGTTCACGAACCTTGGACACAAACTTGTGCCTCAAGGGGTTGGCACGTTTACCATCAGTCATAGGTTGTTACCAGGAGTTCCTCAACGCTGCCGCGGCCTGCCCCATCGCTGTTGATGTATCTGGGAGCCCGGACTCTTCTAACCCGAAACAGTGACCTGTTTTTATACAGTTCCGTGATCAGCGATGTGTCCGAACTGCTGATCATGACACTGGCACCATTGTTTCGCCAACGGACCGCGGTGTCACGTAGCAACTTCTGGGCTGCGTCTCCAAACCCGCCGGCCACGTAGCTTGTGAACGTACCGTCATACGGAGGATCGCAATAGACGAAGTCACCCTCGCTTGGTTCGATCGCCTCGAACCTTTGCTCTTTGACATCAACATGCGCCAATGCAATGCTGGCCTGACGTAGTCCCTCAGCATCGCAAATTCCGGGGTTCTGGTAGCTGCCCTTGGGAACATTGAACTTCCCTTCACTGTTCACTCGATACAGGCCGTTGTAGCAGGTCTTGTTGAGGTAGATGAACCGCGCAGCTACCTGGAGCGGAGCTTCGGGTTCCTGCGCCCTGACCCGGAGGTAGTAGCCCTCGTCCGCATGATGGTCGCGCGCGTGCTTCTCCAACGCGTCAATCAGGTTCTCCACATCGTCCTGGATCACCGTGTAGGCCGTGATCAGCTCCCTGTTGACATCCGACAGGTAAGCCTTGCCTGATCGCTCAGGCATCGCGAAAAACACGCTGCCGCCGCCGACGAACGGCTCGTGGTAGTCACCAAAGTCTGGTGGAGCCTGTTCCCAGATCAGGGCAGCCAGACTTCGCTTGCCCCCCGCCCATTTGACAAACGGCCTGGCCCTGGGAATGCCTGTCCCTGCCACGAGAGGATCGGAGCGAAGCGAACTATCGGATGCCGGCACCGTTATGTCCTCTTCGGCAGGCGTCCGGCACAGCCTCTGGCCAACGAGTCGGTCTCCCAATCCAGTCGGCGCAGTTGCGGCCGGGGTCCCGACTCTTGACCGGTTGGAACTTCAAGGGCTGCCATCAATTTGCCGGCATGTCTGTCCGCGGGTCCCGATGCACATCATTACATCGCCGCCAATGCGTCCATCTGCGCTCGCATGGCGCGGACCAGCCGACCAGCCACTTCCGCCGGTTCCCGAGCCTGTGCCAAACTGCTGCTGGCATTGAAGAGTACGCCCGGCACATCCCGGGAAATCCAGCCAGCCTCAAGACTCGCTTCGAGTGCGCCTCCCTGCGTACCGATGCCCGGAGCCAGAAACCACAGGTTCGGTACCGCTGTGCGCACCTGCTTCAAGGCCCGTGGATCGGTCGCACCCACAACGAGACCGCTGTTCGGACCCCAAGTCCGTACCGTCTGTGCAACCTGGATGAACAAGGGCTCTCCGTCAAGACGTCGACCCTGAAAGGCCTGTCCATCCGGGTTGGACGAGTGGGCCAGCACAAAGCACCCCTTGTCCGGCCAATCCAGGAACGGAGCCAGGCCGTCCCGGCCCAGATAGGGGTTGAGCGTGACGGCATCGACCCCCAAGGTCCCGAAACAGAATTGGGCATAGCCTTCCGAAGTGGCGCCGATGTCGCCGAACTTTGCGTCCAGCAGCACCGGCCGGCCCGACGGTATCCGGGCCAGGGTGTCCTCCAGTAGTCGCAGCCCGTCAATGCCATGGGCCAGATAGAAACCGAGGTTGGGCTTGTAGGCCGCCGCCCACTCCGCCGTCTCGTCGATGATGTGGGTGTTCCAGGCCAACAGGTTGCCGGCGAGGGAGCGGTCCGGTCGGCTGAACGCTTCCGGCAGGCGGTCCACGACTGGATCAAGTCCCACACACAACAGGGAATGCCGCTCACGGGCGGAGGCGGCCAGACGTTGCCAAAAATGCATATCAGGGATGGGAATCGAGGAAGCTGACGGATTATAGGCGGGATGCCTGCCATCCTCGGAAACCGAAGGTTCGGGATGGAAGGGAATGCCTCCATGCGCAAGCCGTCGAGATGTCCGAGAACTGGAGCAGCCCTCTCCGGACCGGGTTTGCCTACTCAGGACAGGGGTGAGACACCATGGCTGAACAGGCGATACTGACTAAAGCCCATTTGCGTTCAGCTTTGACAAAGGTGCGGCATTGCCGCATACTGGGATAATGCGGCTCTTCGTCACCAAGACTTATGAACGGACTGTGCGCAAGCTCATGTCGGAAACGGATCGACAAGTCATGGAGGCTGCTATCATCGCCGCTCCAAAAGCTGCGCCAGTGATTCGAGGAACCGGAGGTATCCGGAAACTGCGTTGGGCTGGCTCGGGACGGGGTAAGCGCGGAGGCATTCGGACCATCTACTTCTATCACGTTGGACCCGGGGCGATCTACCTGCTGGCCGCTTACGCCAAAGCAGCTCAGGACGACCTTAGTTCGGCGGACAAGAAGGCACTGTCGCGACTGGTGACCACAATCAAGAACGAGGGGAGCATCCGATGACGACTCAGCGAACCCAAGTAGGACACGAATTGGAAACTGCCTTGGGCGAGGTGCTTACCCATGTCCGGGGCGAAACGTCGCTACCCTGCCGGATTGTCGACGATCCGGCGGCAGAGCACATATTGGCGCTCCGCAAGCGCATGAAGCTCAGTCGCCAAAAATTCGCGGACCGGTTTGGACTGGATGCCCGTGCCGTACAGGATTGGGAACAGGGCCGGCGAGTCCCGGATCGTGCCGCCCGCGTCCTGCTGACCGTCATTGACCGGGACCCCGAGGCAGTTGTGCGCGCCCTCGAACAGTAAAAGACAACAGTTATGATCGAACGAGGCGACGGCAATGTACTGGCCGTTCGATGACTGCCGCCCCCTGCCGTTGGCCCCAATATATCCGCGCGCCGACTGTTCCACCGTGTCCTAATCGGTCGTCACCTGGAAACGTTGGAGCCACAACTCGCCGGTGCCGTCGATGACCTCGTTTCCCAGTTCCACCGAGGCTAGATATGAGTCGGCCGGAACGTAATTGTGCTCGACCAGATAGCTGAGGAACGCCGCGACATCGACCACCCCGCCGAACCGAGGCTCCTGGCTGACGAAGGCAATGTAACCCGCTCCCGATGTCGGATGAAAGTTCGGACGCAGGTAGAGGTCGTAGGCAATGTTGTCCACCACAACTTGGCCGGCCAGATACTGCCGAGGCTGGGCTTCGAAGGTCCTGGCCATCCAAATCATCACTTCATGCGTAATGGTGTCCGGAGTGGGCGGATTGGAACTGGTCAGCCAGATGTCGTAGGCCAGGTTGTATGCCCCCTGTGCGTTCATGGCAACGGCATAGGCGATGGACAGTTCCTTGATGGACTCGATCCGGGCGGGCAAAACCGACGTCGTGGACTCGGGGTTCCAAGGCTTGTGACCGTAAATCACCTGCGGGTACGCCTTGACTTGGCCGGTTCCCTTGGGCCATTGCCACCGCCAGCCATATTCAGTCGTTCCATCCAGACGACGCGTCAACAGACACTGTTCGTAGTCGGCGATGTCTCCCTTGCCCCAAACGTTGTTTTGGTAGACGAGACCGGAGTCGGCCAGTTCATGCCAGTCACCGCAGTAGGCCTCTGCTTCCTCCGCCTCGACCGCAGATTCCGTTGTCTCGGAAGACTGGGCAGGGGAAGAATCCAAGTCGGCAGCCGCGGGTGGGCCAACGTCATAGGCGCACCCGGCGATGGTCAGCCCGAGAAGGACAAGGCAAGCCAGGTGGCGGACTGTCCTGCGGACTGCCATCGTGACAATGTCTCGCTCGTCTTTCTTCACCACAAACCTCCGTCGCGGCAAACCACAGCCAGCCAAAGGCCCCCGCCGAATCTGGAACCATCGAGCCCCGCGCGTTACCGCAGGTTCAAACTGCACTCGCTGGCATCGGTCTCCGGAGAGGCTGGTATTCCGACTTGGACTCAAGTTTGGGAGCGCCCAATCAAAAAACACTTTAGCCGACTATTCTCCATCCAGGCCTGAACCAACTTCACAATCGCCAAGGGGGCCGAGGGCCTTTGCGTCGTCGGCAACGACATCGCCATATCCGATCCTTTCCGGAGCAGCCACCGTCTCCGCGATTACGGCATGCCTGGCTTCCCACCGGGTCTGTTGATCCTGCAACTGGACCTGCCGTGCCACGGTGGACCGGTCTGCGCTTGTCCGACAGGCCGGTTGGAACAGGGAAGTGCCTGCTCAAGGTCTTGTCGCAAGCAAACGCGACTGCCCTGATGCATTCGTCCGTTGCTGGCCTCCCGGCCGGATATAATCCGGCCTGCTGCCCGAAGTACCGAACCGGCGTTCCCGGCTGGTCCCTGCCCGACCCGATAACCTTCCGCTCCAACCCATGGCTGTACTGGACATCCTGCAGGACTGGCGGGAGGACGGCTCGATCCTGCATCGCAAGACCGTGCGTATTCGCAAGGTGGACCGCGGGATCCGCCGGCTGCTGAACGACATGGTCGAAACCATGCGCGAAGCCGAGGGGGTGGGGCTGGCAGCCCCGCAGGTGGGCCGCAACCTGTCGGCCTTGGTCATCGAGTACGCCGACACGGACGAGGATCCGGACGCGGTGCCCGAACTCTACAAGATTCTCAATCCCCAGATCGTCCGGGCCCGCGGCGAAGTCGAGGGAAGGGAGGGATGCCTGAGCGTGCCGGGTTTCCTGGCGGATGTGGACCGGGCCGAACGCATCACGGTCAAAGGCATGGATGCCGACGGGAAGGCCATCCGCATCAAGGCGGACGGCTGGTTGGCCCGCATCTTCCAGCACGAAATCGATCACCTCAACGGCATCCTGATGATGGACCGCGCCAACCGCCTGTACACGGTGGAGGAAGGGGAGGATGGGGAACCCGTCGTCACTCCCATCGGCGCGGGCCACGAGGAACCCGAATCAACAGTCGGAACGGTCGCAGCCACAAACTGAGAACGAACCGGCCAGGCCATCCGGTCCAAGGCCCTGCTGGGACCACGGGAACTCCGCATCAGGGGCATCCCACGACCGCCAAACGGTCATCACCCGCTATCTGCCCATCCCGAAGTCGGGTCGGACCGATTGGCCAGGAAGTGATCCAGCTCTTGGCGCCGGGGCGAACTGCGGGCGCCAACCCGGCCAATCTGCAACGCGGCGACGGCATGGCCGCGCATGACCTGTTCGGCCAATGAACATCCCGACAGCCCCGCCTCCATAAAGCCGGCATCGAAACTGTCGCCGGCGCCCAGGGTGTCCGCAACCGGCACCCGAAACGGCGGAATGGTCACGGCCGGGGAACCGAATTCCGATACATGGGCTCCAACCGGCCCTTCCCGCATGATGGCCACGCACTGCCCCTCCCTGGCCAGGTGGGCCGTCGCCCTCCGCATGTCCGGCTCGTTCGGGACCAGGTGAAACAGCTCCTCGTCCGCGGAACCCAGGACAAAGTCCGCACACCCAATCGCCGACCACAGCGCTTCAACGTAGCTGACCGGAAGGCTGTCGCCTTCCAGGCCCAGCCGCAGGTTGAGGTCGAACGAGGAGCGAACCTTGCGCGCGCGGGCCCGATCAAGGACCCGGAGCGTGGCCCGCCGGCCATGCTCCTGCACCATGCAAACCCCCGACGTGTGCAACCAGTCGCGGGCCGTCAGGTCCAGACGGTCCAGCTGCCTCTCGTTCAGTTCCGTAAAGGCCTGATCCCGGCGCGGCCAACCCAACACCGTACGCTGACCGGTCCCGTCGATCAGGGCAATCACAATCATGGTGGGCCGCCGTCCCGAAAGCTTCACGCACGAGACGTCAATGCCCTCGGTGACCAGTTCCTCCAGGGCCTCCCGGCCAAAGAGATCGTCTCCCACCACCCCAACGAAATGGGTCTTGGCACCCAGGCGCGCCAGAGCCACGGCGGTGTTGGCTACCGTCCCGCCGCCGTGCACCTCGGGCGACGCTTGTTGACGGGCCTTGCCGGTCTCCTGGGGAACGCTCAGCACCAGGTCGACACAGACATCCCCAAACAGGATGCCCCGGCCCCGGTCGTCCGGTACCGTCATTCCCTGGCAGCCGCCGCGAACGCCTTCACGAGACCGGAATTCTTCCTGCGAGAGCCTGCTGCGTTCGTGTGGGTGAAGGAGTCCACGCCCCACGGCCCGACCCGGCGGATCGCCTCCCGCACATTGCCGGCAGCCAGGCCACCGGCCAGAATCACCGGAATTTGCGACCGGTGCACGATGTCCGCGCTCACGGTCAGGTCGTGCATGTGGCCCGTGGCCCCGATGTCCCCGTCGGGCGCGGGGGTGTCCAGCAGGAAGTAGTCCACCACGCCCTGGTAGGCGAGAGCCAGCTCCACGGAGGATGCGTCCGTCACCGGGATGGCGGCCATGACCTTGACCGGCGAAATCGTCCGGCGGATCTCGGCGACCTGGGCCGGCGGGGTCTTGTGAATGTCCCCGGACAGGTGCAGGACGTCGGGTCGGGCCCTTTGCACCACCCCGACGATGACGTCGGTATCGGTGGCCGTGGTGAGTGCGTTGCAGAACACGTCCGGATGCCGGGCCGCCACCGCGTACAGTTTCCGGCACAGGTCGAAGTCCACCTCGCCCTCGCTCAGCCCGTCCTCCCCCGGCTTGACCCCGATGAAATCCACACCGGCCTGAATACTGCGGCGCACGTCGTCGGGATGGACGTGTTCGTAAATCTGAACCTTCATCCGAGCCCCCCGCTTCTGTTCATGTCGTCTCCTTGGCAGCCCGGTTGAAGGCGGTCACCTTTTCAAGATCCTTGTACCTCGTGTCGGACGCGTTGGTGTGCGTATAACTGTCCACCACCCAGGGCCGGACCCTGCGGATGGCTTCCTGCACGTTGTCGGGGCTGAGTCCCCCTGCCAGCACCACGGGGATGTTCACCCGCCGCACGATTTCCGCACTCAGGTTCCAGTCGTGCACCTCGCCGGTGGCCCCGACTCCCGGCACGTGGCTGCGGTCCGTGTCCAGGATGAGCACGTCGGCGGCGCGGGCGTACATGGCGGCCTTGGCCACCGAGTCCGAAGCCCCCACCGGAATCGCCATCATGATGCGAATGGGAGACAGCCTGGACCGCAGCCGGACCACCAGTTCGGGCGTGTAGCGGTCGAAATCCCCCGACAGGTGAACGATGTCCGGCGCGGTCTGCACCGCGGTCTCGACAATCTCCTCCTCGTCCCAGGCCACCGTCAGGGCCAGGAGGTGGGCCGCGGAAACCCCGCGCACCGCGGCGAACAGATCCCGACTCTGGCGGAAGTCCAGTTCCCAGGGCAGGCGCCCCCGTTCGCCCACCGTAACACCGATGAAATTGACACCGGCCTCGGCGGTGGCCACCGCCTCCGGCACCGTCTTGAGGGCATAAATTTGAGTCTTCACTGCGTACCCCATCCGGATCCGAGGTTTCTCAGCAAAACCAAGGTATTGCTCCTAACCTCCCTGGTTGGCGACCGTGATCACCACTGAGCAGGTCGGCAGGTTCGTTCCCGCGCCGATGTCCACCACGGTCAATCGTACCGTGTGGACGCCGTCCACCATGAACGACGTGTCGAGAATCCCCAACGGGCCGTTGGACACGGGCGCCTGCTGGCCTTCGAAGTAGAGAAAGGCCCCGTCCAGGTTCGTTCCTTCGGTACGCTCCAGTTTGTAGTACCAGAATTCATCATGATCGGCCGTTCCGACAATCGGGACGTCGCCCGACACCACCGCACCCGGTTGCGGGGACGAAATCTGCACGTTCGGGTCCGGGCAGGCGGCCGAGGGTACGGCAGCATCCGCCACCGGCTGGGGCACGTCGGTCGGGGTGGGCGGCACGGGCGTGGGGGTGGGCGGCACGGGCGTGGGCGGCACCTCGACGGGCTGAACGGAAGCCAACGTCGGGGTGGCCGTGGGTAGGAGTTCGGGCACGGCCACCGCGATGGGCGGCGTGGCCGTTGTCTCCGGTGCGGCACCCGGGTTCCAGGACAGCGCCTCGGAGACAACGGTCCAGCGGTCGGACACCCAATCCTGCGCCTGGGCGCTGATGGCTGCCACATCCACCTGACTGCGCAGACCGGGGCTGACCCGCGGAATGCCGTACCAAACAGCGGCCAGCAACAACAATCCGGCCAAGGCAAGGATCACAGCCGCCGACAGGCCGCGCGGCAGGCCGGTGCGCTCCCCGACCATGGACTCGCCGTGCATGCGCACGGCAATGGGACGGTAGTCGACAGGGCGCGGTTCCGGCATCGGCGCGCCGGAACTGGTATCCGTCCACCCGCGGCTCAGGGCCGGTGCCACCAGCACCTGCCGCCGGTGCTTGAGCTCCTCGGAGTCCAGTTTCAGGAACTCTGCGTAGTTCTTGAGAAACCCCCGGCCCACTACCTCGCCGGGCAGGTTCGGCCAATCGTCGTTCTCCAATGCCATCAGATAGGCGGCCCGAATCCGGATGGCGGTTTCGGCATCCTGCAGACTCAGGCCCAGAGTCTCCCGCCGCTCGCGCAGCAGGGCTCCTATCCGGACGCCTTGCGACGGCGCATCATGCATGGGCTGTATTGGAGGGGACAGGCTCGGAGAGGCCGGCAATTCTAGCAAAGAACCGGCACCCCAAAGCCCGGCCGCCTCAGTTCCTCAGGCAGGCCAATCGCATTCTCATTTAGGCCTTGGCCCCTGCAGACCGGATGAACAATACCCGTCATTCCAATCCCGATGCCATTCGTTGGCGGACACCCTCCTTCCTGCGACCCTGGCAGTGACGTTCGAGACCAACAGCTGGACTTAGGTCGAGCAGTTGGGCCAGGTGCAGGTGGACGGCAAGTCCCCCGCGAGCGCGGGCCGCATCGCAACGCGTCAACAGGGGGCTCAGGAGCATCGGATTGCAGCCGGCAAGTGGATCCCATCGGGATCAGGCCCAACCGGCACAGCCTGACCATGTCCCGATTGAACAACAGCGGCACTCAAAGAGCAACGAAGCCCCGTTACCGCCTCTCCAGTCTGTCTGTGGACCCGATTCGCTTGCGATGATCAACGACCTGTCGGGGCGTCGAGAACGGCCTGCACCCTGCCCCGGACCTGCAAGTGCCGCAGGCCGGGGCAACGGCTGTTCAGGCCGGAATGGTCTATTGGGCTGCTGTGCGACAACATCGGATGCAACCGGTCCCTTCGACCCCGATCCCGACCAAAGGACACAGTCGCCCACCGGTCGGGATGGGCGACTGTGTCCTGAGCCTGCTAATTCCCGGGTATCGACACAATCACGAAATCGGTCCAGGGGCCATCCTTGTAATCGGAACTCGCCGTCGCCTTGGCGCGGACCCGGTAATAGCACGTATCGCCTCGTGGACAGGTGTGGGTATACGCAGCATTTGTGACATCGTAACCAGTGGGGGAAGAGCACTGCGCATCCGAGCACACCTCGAATCTGTACTTGTCCAACGCCGCGTGGGTCATGGCGTTCCAGGTCAGCGGCACGCCTCCCTGGTCAGTATGGCTACTGACTGTGAAGCCCGTGATGGCAGGCAGGGGCGTCTTGTCGGTCTTGCACAGGACGGCGTCGGACCAGTCCGAATCGTGATGGCCCGTCTTGCCTGCGGCCCGGATGCGGAAATAATAGTTGGTGTTGGCAGACAGCCCCACCACTGCCCAGCTTGTGTCCGAGGCCAATGGTGTACCGGCGGACACAGGCGTGGTACAGGCGGCATCAGTGCAGTACTGCACCTCGAGGTTGTCGACGTTCGTCGTCGAGACGGGCGCGGTCCAGGTCAAGGTCGCGACAGAGTCCGTGCACGTGACCGCCAGGCCCGCCACCGGCGGCAGCGCCGTAGTGACCACAACAATGTCATCGGGAGGGTTCTCGTCATTGGGAGGATTCCCGGAGTTGCCCCCGGAGTTGCCCCCGGTGGTATCCCCGGAGGTGTCTCCGGGGACGGAATCCAGATAGGCACTGTTAGGGAGGGCCAAGGCGGTAATGCGGTAATAGTAGGTCGTGCTGGGGTCGAGACCGGTCACGATCTGGGTGGTCGCAGTCTTGGCCGGCGTCGCCACCTCGGTGGCATCGGGGCAGCTGGCGTCGGCCGAACTGCAACTCTCGATCTTGTACTTGTCCAGTCCCGTCGTCGTCGGCTCCACCGGCGCGTCCCACTGCAGCGTTACGGTGTTACTGGTGATGCCTGCAACCCGGAAGTTGTCCACCACCAACCGAATCTTCGCCGTGGTCGCAGTGACGATCGCGGAGGCTGCGGTATCCGAGCAGGTGGCACTGCTCGGGTAGGCCAGGGCCGTAATGCGGAGGTAGTACGGAGTGTAGGGATCGAGACCCGTCAGGGTGTGCGAGGTCACCGACCGGGACGGGGTCGCGACCTCGGTGGCACCGAGGCAGTCGGCATTGGCCGAACTGCAACTCTCAATCCTGTACCCGTATAGGCTTGAGGGCCCGGGCGCATCCCATGTCACCTTGATGCTCGAGTCCGTGATGCTGTCGGCCCCGCTGGCGACCTGGAATCCCTGCACGGCCACCGGACACGGTAACGGGGTCGGCCGCGGCGTGGGGGTGGGGGTGGGGCTGCTGCGCCTCCTGGTGGGCTTGGGAGTGGGGTTGGACACAGCGCAGTTGTCGCCGTGGGTAGAGTTGTGTGCCGACATCCCGTTTTTGCAGTGTTTGTGGCAGGTATCCGGTTCATGGAAGTGATAGCCACCACTGCAGCTGTTGGCCGTCGCCGAGTCCGCGCCCAACGACCAGATCAAGGCGGTCAGCAGGAAAAGGGCCGCGACGGCGGCAACGATTAAACCCGGTTTTGTATGGAGTCTCATGGTTCGGTCTATCTCGCAGGGGTGTGACGGGAACCGGACGGGAAAGGAATCCGGTCGGATTCCTTGGATACTCAAAGTTTACACGTACCGCACACCGAATGACAACCGTCCTTGAAAATTGAATAAGTTTATGAAAATTATAAGATAACCAAGGATTTTCCATCCGCAACTGTGTCATCCATAATCAACAAGGAATTCTCATCCTGCACTTTATCCTGATCTCTTGCGTATCAATGGACAAATCACTGATCCGGCATGTCCGAGACCAGCCCCCGCCGAGCAAGTCGGACTTGGCCGTATGACGGGTTTCTGCGCCCGCTGGACCGGGGCAGGATGTGCGCGCCGGATGTCCCCGCCGGCCGAACAAGGGTTCCACTTCCTGCCCCTGACGACAACCGCCGCAGTCCGACGCAAACCAACCGGGCATTCCCCGCGATTGGGAGTGCCGATGGTGAACTCAAACCCAAAAACAATGGCGAGGCACCGGAGTCCGGGTGGGCCGCCAATAGGCTCCCGTTCCGTGCACACACCTATAATCCCCTGATTTGCTTCGTGTTCCCCGCAATCCTCCGCCCATCGGCCATCGCCTCCGCTTGGGGGTGACAGTGTCGCCAGCCTCCGTCCATGCATCGCTCCCAGGCGTTACGCCGCGGCCTCATGATAGCCATCGCCATTGCTGTGGCACTGGGCGCGGCCCTCGTTCAGTTCCGCGTGATTGAGATGGGTCGGGAAGCCGATTCGGATCGATGGCAGGCATCCCAGGACAGCACCCGCGCAAGACGCACACCGACGGTTCAAGGCCCACTGTCGGGGTCTTCAATCGCAATCCTCGTGGGCCACTGGTCGAAAGAGGATGCGGTGCAGGACATTGGTGCCATATGCGAAGAAAACGGTGTTGCCACCCATACCGAGTTGCAAGCCAATCAGAGGGTGGCGGACATCGTCATCCCGCGCCTGGAAGGATTGGGAGCCAGGGTCACGCGCCTGTACGAACTGGATGAACGCCTGAACGGATTGTCGGTCAACCTGGCCCTAAGCCTGCATGCCGATTCTTGCATTGACGCGACCGGATACAAGGCGGCCAATCTGCCAACCTCCCTGACTCGGGAGGCGGAGCAGGACTTCATCGCCTGCCTGCGGAATTGGTATGAACACCACACGGGCCTGCCCTGGCACGCCTACAGCATCACGGAAGACATGATCCGGTACCACATGCATGCCAAAGTGGCGGGCCGCACTCCTTCCGTGATTCTGGAGATGGGTTTCATGGGAGGGGATCAGGAGCTCCTGTTCGACCGTCCCGAAATCGTCGCGGACGGCATCGTGGACAGCATTCGGTGCTTCCTGACCCCGACCGACATGCCGCCGTTGCCGGAACCGTCCTCCTGACACCGGGCACCACCCGACCCTCCGGCCGGTGGCCGGGCACCCGATCCGGGTCCCGACGCACCCATGGGCCTACTGCGCCTGTCCATACAACCGGGTGTAGTGATACAGGTTGACCACAATGGCTTCGACGTAGGCCACCGGCTCCGCCAGGGTAATGGCGGCAAGAAACTCGAGATCATCCGCGCCGGCCACGTTCCGGAAATGGGATCCGTTGCCGGGTCCGGCGTTGTAGCTCACCAGTGCGGTCAGCCAGTTGCGATCCACGTCCTGCCACACCCGGCGCAGGTACCAGGCACCAAAGTCCACACTCAGATAGGGCCGTTCCAGGTGGGCGGTTTCAAACCCGACGATGCCGCGCTGCAGGGCCACCCAGTCGCCCGTGTCGGGAATGACCTGCGCCAGGCCGATGGCGTTGCTGCCCGACACCGCCGTGGGCTCAAACAAACTTTCCTGCCGCAACAGGCTCCAGAAATACAGTTCCGGAACGTCGTGGCTCATGGTCGCCGAGGCCACCAAATCCGGCCAAGGCCGGGGAAACAGGAGTTTCTGGACATGGATGGGCAGTTCGGCAACCCGGGACGACGGGGCCAGGAAATAGAGATAGCGGGCCGACAGGATGGACAGCCGATGGAGTTCGTGTTGGGCAAACCACTCGGCGAGCGCCAGCAGGGCGTGCGGATCCTGCCGAACCTGCTCGGGCACCGGGTTCAACACGGTCAGGGCCTCCTGCCGCAACCCCAGTGCCAGCAGGACCTCGCCCTGCTGCAAGCCGGGCATGTCCGCCAGTCCGGCTTGATCCACGGAACCGTCTTCCGCCCACCAACCCAGCCACTGCCAGGCAAAGCGGGCCGACCCGTCATCGCCTTCCAGCACAGGCGCATCGGCCGCCAGCGCCGCCATGTCCTCAATCAGGAACTGACTGGAACCGTCGCTGCGCCGCACGGCCTGCCTGGAAGCCAGCCCGTGGAAGGATTCGGGCCAGGTGGACGCGGTGTGGTTCCAGGCAAACCTGGCGCCTTCCCGTTCGTCCATCTCCCACAGGGTACGCGCACTCCAATATCCCACCTCGGCCGGCCGGTACCAGCGGTGGGCCTCGCGCAGTTTCCGCCAATACCCCTTGGCCAGGCCGTAATCGCCGTTGAACAGTGCCGACTCAGCCAACGCGAACAGGGCTTCGGGAACGCGGCTGTGCTCCGGGAAACCCGCGGCAAACCTTGTCAACACCTCTCCGGCCGCCGCGGCATCCCCCTGTGCCAGCAGGGCGAACCCTTCATCGGCATCGAGGGCGGCCAGGGTCGGATCGTTGGGTTGCGCGTCCCTGAAGTCGGCCAGGGCCTGCGCATAGGCGTCTGCGTTGTCCACGGCCGCGTAGACGCGCAGCAGTCCATGCCAAGCCGCACCGATGCAGTCGCAAGCGGGGAATTCCTCCACAATCCGACGGTAGTGGGCGACGGCTCGCACCCAGCCTTCCAACTCCGCCAACGAATGGCCCGCGTACAACAACGCCCAGGGCAACCTGTGGTCGGAGGCCTCGGCCGTTTCAAGATAGGTGTCGAAGGCAGCGACCGCCGCCTCCCAACTGCCGGCGGCATGGTTGATGTATCCCCGGTTGTAGGGATCGAACTCCTGTTCGTGCTCAATCAGCCTGGCCAGGGACAGCCAGGCATACCAGCTCTCGCGCTGGGTTTCCGTGGCCTGATACCAGTGGCTGAAGGCCTGTTCGGGACGGCCTGCCTCAAGCCAGGCCTGGCCGGCCATGTGGTGGATGCGCGTTCGATAGGCCGGTTCCCGGGCGAAATCGAGAATCTCCTCGTAGATCCCGGCTGCTTCCTCATGCAGACCGCGGGCTTCCTGCCGGCCGGCCATGCTCAGGAGGACATAGGCCTGCTCGGACACGGTCGGGGCCAGGTCCGCAGCCGTGCGCCAATGGTCCAGTCCCTGTTCCGGCCGGCCGACTTCAAACAGCATCCGGCCCCAACGCCGGTGGATCCACACCTCCATGACCGGCAAGTGATCGAGAGCCCGTTGCCAGGCATCCTCGGCCCCCGCAGTGTCCAGCAATGCCCCGCGCACGATGGCCCGTTGGATCCAGGCGCTGCCAAGATGCACATCGTCCAGGGGCTCCCCAAGCCGGTCGGCCGCCGCGAAGAACCGGTCCAGTGCTTCGTCCGCCGCCGCCCACTGCCCGGACTGCACCAACAGGCGGGTTTGGGCCAAGGCGGCCTGCCAGGCCAGGGCCGGATCCGATGCCTGGACGACCCCCGACAGGGCCCGTACTGCGGCATCGGCCTGGCCGTCGGCTTCCAGTTGCCTGCCCCAGGCCAGCGCTTCCGCGGGTGTTCGGGCGCGGGGCGGGGGCGCGGGTGTGGGGTCGGGTTCCGCAACCGCAGGGGCCGCTCCCCGGGTTGGTGTGGCCGTGGCCACCTCGACATCCAGGTCCGGGGACCGATCGCGACCGCAGGCGCCCGCCAGACAGGCGGCCAACAGACACAGCGTGACCACCCAGGTTCGGTGGGAAGGCAGGTTCCACGGTGTGCGGAAGGCCGGCTGGCGGGACATGGATCGGAGGCGGGAATACGGGACAGAGGCGGCGGCCAATGAATCCACAGGCTGCGTGGGCCCGTGGGACCGGACATCTGCGATCATAATAGGCAGACTTGAATTTGATGGATTGAATTGAACTGAACTGAACATGACATCGGCCCGTTCCGCAGATCTGGTCACCGTCGGCGGCATCGAATGGCAGCTGGTCGTGGGCATGGAGGTCCATGCCCAGGTCGCGACCCGTTCGAAGATGTTTTGCGCCTGCAGTGCCACATACCAGGGGTTCGACCCCAACTCCCACGTCTGTCCCGTGTGCCTGGGGATGCCGGGAGCCATGCCGGTCATCAACCAAAGGGCCGTGGAGGCCACGATTGCCACCGGCCTGGCCCTGGGTTGCCGCATTCCCGATACCGCCGTCTTCGCACGCAAGAACTACACCTACCCGGACCTGCCCAAGGGCTACCAGATCACGCAGTTCGAATACCCCCTGTGCGTCGACGGCCGGGTGGACATCCCCCTGCCCGGCGGCGATACCGGCACAATCCGCATCCGGCGGGCGCATCTGGAGGAGGACACCGGCAAGACGACGCACGAAGGCGGGAGTTCGCTCGTCGATCTCAACCGGGCGGGGGTGCCCCTGATGGAAATCGTGACCGAGGCCGACATCACCAGTGCGGAGGAGGCCTACGGCTTCCTGGTGCGCCTGCGCACGATCCTCCGCTACCTGGGCGTCAACAGCGGCGACATGGAGAAGGGCGCGCTGCGCTGCGAGCCCAACATTTCGGTGCGCACCGCCGAACAGGCCGCGCGGGGGGCATACGGCACCAAGGTCGAGGTCAAGAACCTGAACAGCCTGCGCGCCGTCCGCGCCGCCATTGCCTTCGAACACAACCGGCAGGCGCGCGTCCTGGCCAAGGGCGGCTCCATCGAACAGGTCAACATGGGCTGGGACGAATCCCGGCAGATTACGGTCCTGCAACGGTCCAAGGAAAGCTCGGACGACTATCGCTACTTCCCCGAGCCGGACCTGCCGCCCCTCAGAATCTCCCCGGAGGACATCGCCCACATCGAGGCGGGGCTGCCGGAACTGGTCCAGGCCAAGGAGGACCGGTACGTGAACGACTGGGGCGTGCGTCCCGCCGAAGCGTCCCTGCTGGCCAGCGAACGCCCTCTGGCCACCTGGTTCGAGGCGGCGGTGGCGGCCTGGGGCGGCGAAGACGGAAAACCGCAGACCATGGCGCTCTGGGTCACGACCGAACTGCTGGCCCTTCTGCATCGGCAGGGCGAAGGCCAGGACCTGCGCCAGATTGCCGACATCCGCGTTCAGCCGCATCAGCTGGCCGACCTGCTGACGGCCCTGGCCGACCGGCAAATCAACAACAACACCGCCAAGCAGGTGCTGGCCGCCATGATGGAGACCGGCGAGGATCCGAACGCCATCATCGAGCGGGAAGGCCTGGCCCTGGTGTCGGACACGTCCATGCTGGATGCCGCCATCCTCGAGATCTTCGAAGCCAATCCGGATGAGCACGCCCGGATTCAGGCCGGGGAAATGAAACTTCTGGGGTTCTTCATGGGACAGGTAATGAAGGCCACCAGGGGACAGGCGGATCCCCAAACCGCGCGCACGCGGTTGCAGGAACTGCTTGGGAGCGGGAGCTGACCGATGACGACACCCTGGCAACCGACGGCGGTCATCTGGGACCTGGACGGGACCCTGGTGGATTCGGAGCGGCTCCACTTCGAAACCTGGCAGGAAGTGATGCAGGGCTGCGGCATCGACTACTCGGAGGCGGAGTTCCTGGCGGACTTCGGCAAGACCACGCCGACGGTGCTGCGCGAGCACCTGGGACCCGACCTGCCCGCGGTCGAACTCGATCGCCTGACGCTGCTCAAGGCAACCCTGTTTCGGGGCCGCGCACCGGCGGAACTGAAGTTGCTGCCGGGGGCCGGAGAGTGGCTTGAGGCCATGGCCGGCGAGGGGTTGTTGCAGGCCGTGGCTTCATCGGCGCCCATGCAAAGCATCGCGACCCTGGTCGGGGACCTGGACCTGGGCCGGTACTTCGCGGCCCTGCTGTCGGGGGTGGCCCTGCCCAGGAGCAAGCCGGATCCGGCCCTGTTTCTCAACGCGGCGGGAGCCATGGGACAAGCAGCCCCGGATTGTCTTGTGATGGAGGACAGCAACTACGGCATCGAAGCCGCGCGCCGTGCCGGGATGCCCAGCGTGGCCGTCGGGGAACGCGCCGCCGAAGCCGCGGCCACCCTGGCCGATAGCCATGGTGCCATTCCCTGCCTGCAGGTGCCGGACATGACCCGAACCTCCTGGTCCACGGCACGGATGCTTCTCGCCGTCGAATTGGCAGGTCCTACCTGAGTCCGGCCACCAATCTGCCTGGCAGAATCCCCAGGCACCAGGACCTACAACCAACCCAATAATCTGCAATCTCTGCGCTGGCGTCAGCCGGACGCACTGTGCCTTGTGTCCGGCTGCCTGACCGGCACTCGCCGCCGCGGCCGTCCGCAGCAGGCCATCCTCAAACACAACTCCGCCATCTCCGACCTGCTGCGCGGCATGACCGAGGCCTGGCTGGTGGAGAAGGGGTTTGGGGGTGCCGCAGCCTTCGTCAACCATCGGAGTTTGAAATTTGAAACATTCTGTAGAATGACATCGCCACAACAAAGAGAAGCGGAACATGGCTGCGGTTGAGGTACAGGTACAGTCACCCGCCACGGCGGGAACCAACGGTTGGGACACGGCCCCAACGGTTGACATTGCCAATCCGGACATGACGCGGGAAGCACGCCAAGCGCGGTCTGCCTGGCGACGGGAGCACCTTGCGGAATGGCGGCGCGAACTGCAAGCCCTGTACCACTTCGATCCGGGATTCATCTATGACCCCGCCCACGAATACGACCAGGAATCCACTACCGACCCCGACTACGGAGCCGAAGGGGTCCACTTTCTGGAATACGACGAGGACGGCGTTGTGAGTCCCTTGGAAAAACGGGCACGGAAAGTCCAGGAGCGCAGTGCCGGCACGTCCGCCGACACTCTGGCCCATACGAACCTCGAGCCGGACTATGAAGTGGAAATCCGCTTCCGCCCGGAGACCGTCGAACGCGTCAACCAAGCCACCCGCGCAAGCCACCCTGTCAAGAAAGGCGTGCGTCCGGACATGTTGATACGGACAGCCATGTCAGGGTCGGAACGGGAACGGTTCATGCCCAAGGGAGTACTCAGGCTCGACCTGGGGGCCCCTGTCCCGCCACTGGTGCTGGAAGTGGTGTCCGAAGGCTCGGCGCATCGTGATCTCAACTACAAGATGCACCTGTACGCCGCGGCGGGGATTTCGGAGTACCTGATATACGACCTCGGCGGGAAGCGCCGGTCGCGTTCACCACGGGAACTCCTAATGTACCGACTGGAAGGCGGAGCCTACCGGCAGGCACCCATCGCGGCCGAGTACTGGAGCGAGGTATTTGGCACACATGTGCGCTTCCAGCCCGACGCGCGGGAAAATGATGAGGAGTTCCGCGGGGTGCCGGAGGAGGAACGCTCGCCCCCGCGTTTCCAGTGGTGGGACCCCGACACCGAACGCTGGCGGGATCGCGAGACCGACGCGGAAGTCGAGAGGGAAGAAGAACGGAAACGGCATGCCCGGGCTCTGCAGGAAACCCGGGTTGCGGGCGAGGCCAGTGTGGCCGTCGCCATGATGCATAGGCTCCTGTCCGGAGAACTGGCGGTTGGGTACCTGGATCGGGTCGAGGCGGCTTGGCGCCAGCATGGTCCGCCTGCGGACGTGGTGGACCGCATTCTGGCGGTGCAGAAAACCCCCGATGAGTGGCGTTCCCTGCTGTTGCCTGGCGATCTTGAAGACGGTGGCGCTCCGGGCCCCCCGTCTGAACCGCGCGAGCCGAAACCGCCCCTCGATATCTGACAAGTACAGTGAAGCATGGGCGCCGCGGACCTGTCCCATGCTCGTTCTGATTTCCCAGACCCGGCACTCCGCATACACACTGGCAAGAGTCGCTGTTGTCAACTTATCGATATAAGCCCCATTCCATACGCCCAATAAAGCGGAACTGGCTGTTGCGCAACCAATGCAAGTGCGAATATGACGACTGCGGCAGGTGTGCGGCAGGTTAATCCACTACACTATGGTCGGCATTCCATCCGAAACCCATGGGGCTTATATCCAATAGTTGACAGTCGAACCCTTGTGCTACAATTCCTGTGAAAGAGAGGACCCGACTGCAAACCGGGCCCTCGACCGGACACGGTGAAGATGACACCATGACCAGCACACCCAAGTCCACAACGCCAGAGCCCCGGACCGTCATGCGGACCCTGCGCGTGCGTCTGTATCCCGGCACGGCCGCGAACGGCCAGTACCTCGAACAACTGGCGGGTGCCTGCCGGTTCGCCTGGAACCACGTGCTGGCCGGGCACGAGACGGACTACCGCATGTGAAAGGCGTTCGGCAAGCCGGGGGAGGGTCCCGGCCGTCCGACCTTCTTCACGCTGGGCCAGCGGTTCACGCAGTTGCGGAACGCACCCGGCCACGAGTGGCTGAAGGACTACAGCTACGAAGTCGTCCGGTACGCCTGCAAGTACATGGCCGATGCCTACGCCGCGTTCTTCGACCCGGACCGTCCGGACCACGGGCGTCCGCAGTACAAGGCCAAGCACTACACACAGCCCGCCTTCACCATCCCGTCCCGCGTGCGCATCGAGGACGGGAGGCTGTACATCCCCAAGAGGGGCTGGACGCGTCTCGGTCCCATCCACCGGTATGCCGACGGCCAGCCTCTGACCGTGCGCGTACGGCAGGAGTCCGAAAGCAAGCAGCCGAAGTGGTACGCCTACATCGTGTTCGAGGTGCCGGTCGACC
>MKWU01001139.1_pt1 | contig 47850 bp, 51 predicted proteins | sample 809101 | NCBI WGS metagenome assembly MKWU01 (sample SAMN05860141, study PRJNA318959) | sponge metagenome | host: Aplysina aerophoba | place: Slovenia: Piran, Adriatic Sea, Gulf of Piran | collected 2013-05-07 | reverse complement strand
TGGGCGGGCCGCTTGGCGCGGTGCTGGGCGCGGCGGTCGGGCGTAATTTTGACAGGGGTGTAAGCGGCAACTTCGAACAACCGGGCGGCAGACGCCGGCGCGCCGGGCAACCGGGCGACCTGCCGCGTGGGCACCAGTACCGCGTCCAGGCGGCCTTTTTTACCGCAATCTTCTCCGTGATGGGTCACATCAGCAAGGCGGACGGGAAGGTCACCAAGGACGAAATCCGCATGGCTACACGCATTATGCAGGACATGAATCTCTCCCCCCAACAGCGCGAAGCGGCCGAGGCGCTGTTCAATGAAGGAAAGGAAGATGACTTCGATATCTACGCGGTACTCACACAGTTTCGCCGGGAGATTGCCCGGCGCACCACCCTGCAGCGGATGTTCGTTGAAATTCTCTGTTATGCCGCTTATGCCGATGGGGTCCTGCACCCAGAGGAAAACCAGGTACTGATCCTGGTCTGTGATGAAATCGGCTACTCCGAGTACGAACTGGAATCCATCCTGGCTTCGGTTTCCGCCGAGTTGCATCACCGCCAGCAGAGAGATGGCCGGATTTCTCTGGCTGATGCCTATGGGGTATTGAACATAACTGAAAGCGCGAGTGACGCCGAAGTCAAGAAAGCCTACCGCCGCCTGATCAGCCAACACCACCCGGACAAACTGGTGGCGAAAGGACTGCCGGAAGAGATGATGAAAATCGCCACCCAGAGGACCCACGAAATCCGCCAGGCCTACGAACGCATCAAGGAACACCGCGGATTTTAGTCTGTCCGGGATCAAGGCAGGAGGCGCCGTTCCGGCTCCCGGGTATAAATTCCTATAGTTCTAAGGAGAACAGATATGCTTAAAACAACCTTCAGGTTACTTCACGCCGCGCTTCTTGCCGGCGGACTGGCTATGTTGACCGCGCCGGCCCATGCAGCCGACGGCGCGCTGCTGGAACTGCTGAAAATCCTCCGGGACAAGGGGGGTATCACCCAGCAGGAATACGAGTTGCTCAGGGACACGGCCCTGGCTGAGACGGAAACAGCGCCGCAAACTCCTGCCGAACCTGTGCCCCAAGTCGTTGCAGCCGCCAAACCGGCGCCCGAAATTACCACCGCGGGAAAGCTGGAATTCAAGGCTGATGAACATAAATTCCGCATCGGCGGGCGCGCCCAGCACGACTTCACCCTGGTCGGCAACGACGGCGACGGCAACGTGGGCAGCAGCGAGCAGCAGTTTCGCCGGGCGCGTATCTACCTGTCCGGGACTGCCTGGGAACACTGGGACTGGAAATTCCAGTTCGACCTGGAGGATGCCGATGACAGCAGCATGTCCATAGAAGACGCCTTCATAAAATACAAGGGCTTGGGACCGGCTTCTGTCACTATCGGCCAGCGCAAAGCGCCGTTCTCACTCAACGAGTTGACCAGCTCCAAGTACATCACGTTCATCGAACGCGCTGTGCCGTCCAGCCTGTTTACCTCGGAGTCTGTCGGTATCGGCGGGCGAGCGCCCGGCATTACCCTGGAGGACAGGAGCAAGAATCACACACTCGCCGGCGGTTTCTACCTGATGCGGCAGCGCGGTGACGCCACCGATGACGGTGAATTTAACGACAGCGCCGGGGATACCGTGGAGGTGGAACTGGGTACGGACTCCATCAGCGAACGCAAAATCGACGACGGTTGGGGGGTGACCGGACGGGCCACATGGCTGCCGGTCAACCGCTCCGGAGAAGAACTGGTACATACCGGCGCGGCATTCGGTTACAAACATTATCCCAACAAAAGGGTAAACCGTTTCCGCGTCCGTCCGGGTGTGTCCGAGGGGGATAGAATCGTTGATTCCGACAGGTCTATTGCGGCCGATAATTTCTGGGGCATGAACCTGGAAGCGGCAACCATCTGGGGGCCGTTTGCGGCCAGCGCGGAATACTATTACGGTGATTTCGACGCTACCGGAATCACCGGGGATACGGACATGGAAGGTTTCTACGTCCAGGGCAGTTACTTTCTCACCGGGGAGAACCGGCGCTACAAGAACGGCGCGTTCTCCAGCGTCAAGGTGAAGGACCCGGTCGGCGGCGGCGGTTGGGGTGGCTGGGAAGTGGGACTGCGCTACAGTTCCACCGACCTGGGAGCCGGCATCGGCGCGGACTCCGGCGATGTCCTTACGGCGGCGTTGAACTGGTACGTCAACAACAACATGATGTTCAAGCTGAATTACGTCAAGACGTTCTGTGACAGCGGCGGCGCCGACACCTGTGACTGGGGAACTGGTGACGGCGACCCGGAGTACCTGTCATTCCGTACCCAGGTATTCTTCTAGCCCGCTCGTATGGGAGGCCAGGATAGAGAACGCGGCTACCCCTCAAGCTGTTCCAGGTAGTCCTCCAGCAACTGCTGTCCTGAAGGTGTGGATTGCGCCAGCCACTTGATGTAAAGGCCGGTGGCGTCGCCTGCACCGAGTTGCCAGTTGACGCCGGAGTTTCTCAGGGTTGTGACCAGGGAGTACAGACTGATGGCGGCGCTGACCGACAGGTTGTAGCTTTGGGTAAAACCGTGAAGCGGGATTCTCACGGTATCGTCGGCCAGGTCCTGCAGGGTTCCTGACAGGCCCGGTTCTTCCGAGCCGAAGCAGAGGGCGAGTTTTTCGCTGACATCCAGTTGTTCCGGCGTCTTGCCGCCGGGCGCCGGGTCCATGGCGATGATGCGGTAACCGCGTGTTCTGAGGTGTTCTATACAGGCGCGGGTATTGTCCTCCCCTGCCCGGTTATGTTTTGCAAGCTCTATCCACTTCGACGCCCCTTGCACCACGGCAGGGTTGAGGCGGTATTCATGGTGGTTCTCGATGACGTGGATCTCCTGTATCCCCAGGCATTCGCAGGTGCGCAACACCGCGCTGGCGTTCTGGGGCTGGTAGATGTCTTCCAGCACAACGGTGATATGGCGGGTTCTCTGCCGCAGGATCTCTCGCAGACGTTCCCTGCGTTCCGCTTTGATGAAACCGGACAGGTAGTCGATGATGTTTTGTTCTTTGCTCATCAGGCGTTACAGGTTCTCACGAAACCGGCCTGGGTTCCTGCTACCTGCTTATGCAGGGACAAGCTTCGCAGGAACGACGAATCCGCAGGGAGCAGGGGACGAGCTGGCGGGTTAGCGCAACCGCCGCTGATTGTCCTCTTCCCAGAATTCCCCTTCGACGGTAATGTTTCTTTTCCGCAAGTCCTCCTGGAATGCCCGGTGGAGCATTTTCAGGGCCAGCATTGAGCGCAGGGAAGGGACCAGGCACAGGAAACCGATGACGTCGGTGACGAAGCCCGGGGTGAGCAACAGGACGCCGGAGATAAGCAGGATCAGCCCCTCCAGTAAATTATCAGCCGGTATTTCTCCGCGGCCCAGTTTCTCCCTGGCGCGCAGCAGCGTCAGCATACCCTGGATGCGCAGCAGTATGGCCCCCAGGGCCGCGGTCAGGATGCAGAGTAATACCGTTGAAAACGCCCCTATTTCCTGTCCTACCTGGATCAGAAAGTAGATCTCAACCAGGGGGACCGTAACAAACAGCAGGAACAGGATCCTGAACATCGGTATCAGTCCCGTCGAAAATGTATTGCCGGCATGACTATCAATGTATTGGCAGAATGTGATTTTTCAAGAAGGTATCGGCAAGCGTGAGTTATTATATACTATTTACCCCCATAATCGGCCGTACGAAAAAACACGGGGAGAAGCAGCTATTACTGATTTATCTGAGCACCTTATGGTTTTGAATACCTGTCCGGATTCCGGGACAGCCGGCACGATTGCCGCCGAACTGGTAGACGGCAAACTGGCCGCCTGCGTGCAGGTGCTGCCCGGCTTGCAGTCGTATTTCCACTGGGACGGCAAGGTGGAGCGCGCGGATGAATACCTGCTGCTGATCAAGACAACATCGGCAAGTTACCCGGCGCTGGAGCAGCGCATCAGGGAACTGCACCCGTATGAACTTCCGGAGATTATCGGAGTCCCTGTCATTAGGGGTTTACCTGAATATTTATCCTGGATTGATGAGTATATGCATAAAGATGCCTGAACCACGACAGATCATTGCCTCGCTGCTGTGCCTGGCTGCCTTGGCCGTGTCCGCGCAATCCCTGGGCGAGCGCCTGAAAAACCTGGTCGACCCGGAGGACGATGGCCTCAACCGTTACGGCATTCTCGACCCCGACCAGGCGTTCAAATTATCGGCAACGGCCACCGGCCCGCAGAGCGTACGTTTCACCTGGGCGGTCGCGGACGGATATTATCTCTACCGGGACAAGTTTTCGTTTTCTTCCCTGGCAGATGACGTGGACATCGATGAAACGGCGATCCGGGTCCCGCGCGGCAAGGTCAAACAGGATGAGTCTTTCGGCGACGTGGAGGTGAATACCGGCCTGGTCGCTGTCGATGTGCCGCTGCTGAGCACCGGGACGGGCATCTCCGAAGCCCTGTTCCAGGTGGGATACCAGGGCTGCAAGGACGGATCGGTCTGCTATCCGCCGCAGCGAAAGGAGATCAGCGTCGGCCTGGGACAGGTGGTGGCCGCTACCGTGCAACCCGTCAGCCAGGCGCAACTTTCGGCCCAGGACAGGATTACCGAGAAGCTGAAACAGGGCAGCCTCGCGTTGAATATCATCGCGTTTTTTATCTTCGGCGTATTATTGTCATTGACCCCCTGCGTGTTCCCGATGATCCCCATCCTGTCGGGCATCATCGTCGGACAACCCGGGAAAGTAACCGGGCTGCATGGGTTTGTGCTGTCTCTCGCCTACGTACTCGCCATGGCGCTGACCTACGCCCTGCTGGGGGTGCTGGCCGGTTCATTCCAGCTTAACCTGCAGGCCGCTTCCCAGAATATCTGGGTGATCGGGGCATTCAGCCTGGTATTCGTTCTCCTGGCGCTGTCCATGTTCGGCTTTTATGAACTGCGCATGCCGGCCGCCATGCAGTCCCGGCTGGCTTCCCTGTCCGAGCCCCGGAACGGCAGCGGCCTGTATTCCTGCGCGCTCATGGGCGCGGTGTCCGCGGTGATCGTCGGTCCCTGTGTTGCCCCGCCGCTGGCCGGGGCGTTGCTGTATATCAGCCAGACCGGCGATGCGCTGCTGGGCGGCGCGGCGCTGTTCTCCATGGGCCTGGGCTTCGGCGTGCCGTTGCTTGTCATCGGCGCATCCGCCGGGTCGTTGCTGCCCCGGGTCGGCGCCTGGATGGAGAAAGTCAAACAGGGCTTCGGCATCATCATGCTGGGCGTTGCCGTCTGGTTCCTGGAACGCGTCATCCCCGGCAACATCGCCATGATCCTGTGGGCGCTGCTGGTCATTCTTGCAGCGCTGCTGCTGGGCGCGCTGGACCGCAACGCGCGTGCCGGCAAGGCAATCAGGGCAATCGGTATCGCCGGACTGGTCTACGCGGGCGCCCTGATCATCGGCGCGCTGTCGGGTTCCCAGGACATGCTGCGCCCCCTGGCGCACCTGGCTGGGGAACCGCCCGCAAAAAGCAGCCTGGATTTCCGGCGTATCAAGAGCGCCGCCGACCTGGATAGAAACCTGGCCGCCGCCGGCGCCGCGGGCAAACTCGTGATGCTGGATTTCTACGCGGACTGGTGCGTCACCTGCATCGAGATGGAAGAAGACACGTTTTCCGAACCGGCAGTCAAACAGGCCCTGTCCGGCGTCGTCCTGCTCCAGGCGGACGTGACCCGGAATGACGACGAAGATCAGCAATTGCTTGAAAGATTCCGGTTGTTCGGGCCGCCGGCCATCCTGTTTTTCAGTACCGATCGTCGTGAGTTACAGGAATACCGTCTCATCGGCTACGTCAAGCCGGAACAGTTCCTGAGCCACCTCGTAATGTTGCCGGCCTCATGAAACGGATTGTGTTCTGGACTGTGCTGACGGGCCTGGTATTCGCCTCCGGCTACCTGGGCTATCGCCTGTATCATTACCAGCAGGACGAGGCCACCCGTTCACCTGCGGAGCAAAGCGGCAATGCCATGCAGCCCGCCTTGGGCGCGCAAATCCTGGGCCGCCCCAGGCCCGAATTCACCCTGCCGGACCTGGACGGCCGGCAGCGTTCGATCACCGAGTGGGACGGCAAGGTGGTCGCGCTCAATTTCTGGGCAACCTGGTGCCCGCCCTGTCTGAAGGAAGTCCCCGAGTTTGTCTCGCTACAGGAGAAGTACCGGTCCCGGGGGTTGCAGTTCATCGGTATCGCCCTGCAGAAACCGGAAGAAGTGCGCGAGTTCGTCGTGGAACACCACGTGAACTACCCGATACTGGCCGGTGAACTGGAAGTCATCAAACTGGCCGAGGCCTACGGCAACAACATAGGCGCCCTGCCATACACCGTGATCATCGACAGGAACGGGCAGATAGCTCACGTCAAGCCCGGCATCCTGCCCACCGAGGAAGCGGAAAGCATCATCACCGGTTTGCTTTGAAGCCTGTTCTGAGACGGGTAAGTAGGGAGGGGTCTCTGAAAGGCTGTTTTACCGTCATATCTTTTAACATTTAACGCTGTAAACAGCCGGATCACGTATTTTTGCAAGTCCTGAAATAAGCTCTTGGGACAAGCCATCCTTCTATACAAGCGCACCTTTTAATCCACTGATAGACAAAATAATTTCCGTAGTTTTTACGTGAAATATTTTCTATTGATAAGGCTGGATTGCTGCCTAGAATCTTTTGGAGGAAGTTAGAAAGGTTAATTTAGCATTTCGATATTTTGAGTAGATGTTTTCTGGCAGAGGGAATTACCGGAGTTGATGCAAAGTAATATAAGTAAATCGTTCGTTAAGGCTATGGTCGATCATTTTACCAGTGGGGAATGAGCATGAAAAAAGTATTGGGTTTCCTCTTGTCCGTTAGTTTTTTATCACTGCCTGCTACATCAGAAGTGGCGGCGGACGGATTGATTGAAGAGGTGGTCGTAACGGCACGCAAGCGGGAAGAGAGTCTTATGGATACGCCCCTTTCCGTCAGCGCCATTTCCACGTCCGACCTGGCCCGTTTTCAGGTTGATGACCTGGGTGATATCCAGAATATTGTCCCCAACCTGAGCTTGAATATGGGTGATGCCGCCAATGCAGTGATTTATATCCGCGGAGTAGGACAGAGAGATTCCTTGTCCTTTGCCGACCCGGGTGTAGGGGTATACCTTGACGATGTATATATGGGTCGGGCACAGGGCTCGTTTCTGGACGTGATAGACGTTGAGCGGATCGAGGTTCTACGAGGACCGCAGGGCACTTTGTACGGACGAAACACGATCGGAGGGGCGATAAAATATGTCTCTGCAGGGCCGACGGGTACCCCTTTCCTTGAGGCGGAAGCATCAATTGGTAATTACAATGAGTATATGTTGAAAGCGACCTGGAGCGGCCCGCTCAGCGATGACAGAAACCTGCTGGCGCGCCTTTCTCTTGCGTACGTTGCCCACGACGGTTACAACGATAATGTCTTCACCGGGGCCGGGGATGATACCGACGGTGATAAAGAAACTTTCGCAGGGCGTCTGCACCTCCGGTATTCCCCACACGAAGACCTGAGTTTTAACCTCACACTTGACCGTTCTGTAAACGACCCTGATCGTTCCATAACCCCGGCCAGGGTGACCGGCGGACCGACATTGGTTCAAAATACGGCGGGCTTTCAGCGCACCGATGACCCCTTCGGGGTCGAAGCAAATTTCAACGACGTGGAGCGACTGGAGGTTGAAGGGATCGGTCTTACCGTGGATTACCAGGTTTCGGATGCCATCGGGTTAAAGTCCATTACTTCGTTCAGGCAACTTGAACATAAAACAAATATCGATCTTGACGGCACCGGATTTGAAATTTTTGGAGTCTTTGTTGATCAGGACCAAGAACAGTTCAGCGAAGAATTACAGTTGTCTTATGATGCGGGAGGCGCTGTCAAGGCATTGGCCGGTGTCTATTATTTTTCGGAGGATGATGTAACGCCGGATGGAATCAGCAATACGGAGCCAATCGATTTCACCGGTGGGGCAGGGTTGTTTTATTCACCTTACGGTACAGTCAGCGAAAACGATCAGTCAGTGGAGGCGGTTGCTGTTTTTGGCGAGGTATCCTGGTTTATCACCCCTGCCCTGGAGTTCACCGTCGGGGCGCGCTACACTCATGAGTCGAAAGACCTGGAACGCAAGGCATGCCAGGCCCTAGCGGCCTTTGGGATGGTCTTGCCGGCCATAGGTGATTGCAACCCACCGGCGAACTCCTCAAATCCATTTGCCCTTAATCTTGACCTGGATGAGAATTTCAGCAAGTTCACTCCTAAAGTCGGGGTCAGCTACAGGTTGGGCGAGGCAGGTCTGGCCTATTTTACTTATGCACGCGGTTTCAAGAGCGGCGGGTTTGACGGCCGTATCGGTTACAACGGCGCCAGCGACGATGGCGCAGTCAATACTCAGGCGTTGCCTTATGACCCCGAAATTGCGGATACGTATGAACTCGGCTGGAAATCCGGTCTTGCGGATGGGAAACTGCGCCTGAGCGCTGCTGCGTTTTACAATGATTACCAGGACTTGCAGCTAAGCAGCTTTTCGGCAACCCCGACCGGTGGGTTTGCTACCGTATTCACGAACGCCGGCAAGGCAGAAAACTGGGGTTTGGAGGCCGAATTACTTGCCAACCCTGTACCGAATTTTCTGGTAAGCCTCAGTGTCGGTTACTTGGATGCGGAATACGAGGAGTTTATCAATAGCGCCAACCAGGATGTAAGTAATGCTCTGACCCCGATCAATTCTCCTGAAGTGACCGGAAACCTGGGGTTCCAGTACCGTCATTCTATGGGTTTCGCGCAGTTGGTATTAGGCGCTGATATCAGTTACCGATCGGATTACTACGTGGATATTAACAACCTGTCGGCGTTGCGGCAGGATGATTTCAGCTTGATCAATGCTTCGGTCGGTCTGGAGGATGAAAATGGCAAGTGGAATGTATCATTTGGCGTCAAAAACCTGACGGATGAGGAATACATTACCCATGGTTTCAACCTGACAGCATTTCCCGGTATCGGTCTTGCGTATTACGGACAACCCCTGACCTACAGGTTCCAGGTACGTTATCGGTTCTTCTGAAGCAGGACCGCCCTGTAAAACGCAGAGTTGACCCGTGGTCTTCCCTTGCATCATTGCTACGGGAAAGTATGTTCCCGACCGACTGGTTACTAATCGAGAGATAGAATGCGCGCTTGGTGAACCGGTTGATAAGTGGTTGCAGCAAAACGTTGGTATCAAACAGCGTTATTTTCTTGATGAAGATCAGACGACGTCAGACCTGGTGGTTGAAGCGGTAAGAGTTGCATTAAACCGGGTCGGGATTGCTGCGAAAGAGATTGACCTGTTGATTTGCTCAACGGACACCCCTGATTGGTTCTCACCGGCAACGGCATCCGCTGTTCTCTCTAAACTCGGGGTTAAAGATACGCCGGGGTTTGACGTAAATAGTGCATGCTCCGGCTGGGTCAATGCCCTGGACCTTGCCGCGCGTCGTATTATGACTGATCCTGCTATCCGGTATATTGTGGTAGCCGGCGCCTATGCCATGTCCAGGTTCCTGGATATGCAGGATAAATATACGGCGACCCTGTTTGGAGACGGCGCGGGTGTCGTTATCTTAACCAGGTCTGACAAACAGCACTGGCTGGGTTCGAGTTTCAGGTCATTCAATGAGGATTATGATGCATTGGGAATTTTCACGGGTGGGGCGGCTTGTCCCGCGACTTTGGAAAATATACAACGCTTTGGCCCGCCGTCTGTGAAGTTTATGAAGAAGATCCCCAGTGGGTTTAATCGTGAAAATTGGCCGGTAGTGATGAAAAATGCTTGTGAACAGGCTGGCGTTTCCCTGGCACAGGTCAACCATTTTTATTTCACACAATTGAACTTGCATACTATCCAAGCCGTGATGGGAGATCTGGAGCAACCGCTTGCCAAGGCTCACTGTATTATGGACAAATACGGTTACACGGGTTCAGCTTGTCTGCCTATGACTCTGGATGATGCCGTAGAGTTGGGTCTCGGACCCGAATCAGGAGAGTTGCTGCTGTTTACAGCCAGTGGTGGCGGTATAACTATGGCTTCATCATTGTGGCGATGGTTGTAATTACGTTTTCTTTATTGTAAGGAATACCCGTGGAAATTTTCGGCGCAAACCTGACTGACCTTGTCGCGCGTCGGGCGATCTATTCGCCCAATCGAACTGCGTTCGTCGACTTCAGGAAAGATAAGCGTTGTGAGTACAGCTTCAAGGATTTTGATCTCAGAGCGAGTAAACTTGCAAGCTCATTATTTGACGCAGGCGTCAGCCCGGGAGACAGGGTTGCGATACTGGCGGATAATGGTATAGAGCAGTTGGAATGTTGTTTCGCCAGTTGGAAGGTCGGCGCTATTCATGTTCCTCTTAACTGGCGCTCCAGCGTCAATGAGTTGCAGTACTTTCTTCAAATCACTACTCCGAAAACAATAGTCGTACAAGAGAGATTCAAAGACTTGCTCGATAAGGCGGCAGGACCTGTAAGAGGATCTCACAAGATGCAGGTTATCACCATTGGCGAGAGCGGAGGATGCGAGTATTACTCGATCATCACCGGGTCTCGTGAACGCGCGTCATTCTCTCCTCCTGCAGACACCCACCCACGGGATACTGCCGTCATCTTATTCACCGGCGGCACGACAGGGCGCCCGAAAGCAGTGTGCATCAGCCATGAAAACATTGCCTGGAATACACTGAACACCGCAATCCACGACATCAAGGAGGATGACAGGTTTTTGAATGTGTTACCCCTGTTTCATACCGGTGGACTCCTGGTTTATACGGTACCGCTGTTTATCCTGGGCGGGACAACGGTTTTATTAAGGAATTTCGATGCGGGCGTGACGTTGAAAAAGCTCGAAGAGGAAAAGATAACCGTATTTTTGTCCGTGCCGACGATTTACCGCCTGCTTTCAGAATGCGCTGATTGGGAGGCCGCAGAGCTGGATAACTTACGGTTTTGCACTTCGGGAGGGGCTGCCCTGCCCCTGGATTTGATCAGGCGTTATGAACAGGAGAAAGGAATCTGTTTTAAACAGGGTTTCGGTATGACGGAATTCGGACCGGGAGTGTTTGCCTTGTCTCCCCAGGATGCGCAACGCAAAGCAGGCTCAATAGGCAGGCCGAATTTTTTCGTCCAGTCCCGCATCGACAATGAAGGTCAGGAGCACCGGGAAAACCAGGAAGGCGAATTATTCTTGAAAGGCCCCTCCTGCTGTAGCGGCTATTTCACTCCTGGCGGACAGAAACTCGAAGCAGTTGATGAGGATGGCTGGTTTCATACGGGTGATATTGCACGCCATGATAAGGAAGGATTTTATTATATTGTGGGGCGGAAGAAAGATATGTTTATCAGTGGGGGTGAGAACGTCTATCCGTACGAAATTGAGGAGGTTGCGCTGAGTTATGAAGGTGTACGCTACTGTGCCGTAGTTGGCCTTCCTGATAATCAATGGGGGGAGGCGGGTCACTTGGCGCTGGTGCCGGAAGAACATACAGAAAACTTCGACATTGATGGAATGCTGAATTATCTCAGACAGCGGTTGGCGCGATATAAAATCCCCAAGCAGGTATATATTCTACCGGAATTGCCGATGACAGCCGCGGGTAAGGTTCTGAAAGAGGAATTAAGACTACAGCTTGAAATGATGCGGGCCAATGCCGATTACCAAGACCATTGACACTGCGCGGATAAAAATCAATGTCCTGTCCTGCGGAAATCCGGGGGCGGAGACTATCCTGTTTATTCATGGCAACCTGTCGTCTTCCGTTTTCTGGGAACCGACTATGATGGCATTAGCGGATGAATACTTCTGTATCGCTCCGGATCTTCGCGGGTTTGGAAAAACCGAACCATTAAAGGTGGATGCAACTCTGGGGCTTAACGACATGGCGCAAGATATGCTTGCCTTGGTCGAGCGCTTGGATGTTACGCGTTTTCATCTGGCAGGACATAGCATGGGCGGCGGAGTGGCTATGAAGATGATGCTGCTACGGCCGGAAATTATCGGCAGTGTGACCTTGGCCAACACTATATCGCCCTATGGTTATGACGGCTCTGTCGATGAACAGGGAACGCCTTGTTATTCCGATGGCTCTCCCGGTGGAGCAGGGTATGTCGATGCTGAATTTATCCGGCGTTTAGCCAGCGGGGACCGAAGCAAGGAGAATTCCCTGTCGCCGCGTAATATTCTCGAACAGCTGTATTTCAAGCCTCCTTTCGTTCCTGACAATATCGATAAATTACTGGATGCAGTACTTTCTGCTCACGTCGGTGATGACTGGTATCCGGGAAACGCGGTTGAATCATCTTTCTGGCAAGGTTTGGCTCCGGGAGAACGAGGCATCGTCAATGCATTTTCCCGGCGCTATTTCGATGCTTCGAATATTGCTGACATCCGGCCCAAACCCCCGTTGCTCTGGTTGCGCGGCGCTGATGATATGATCATTTGTGATGAGGGCGCGCTCAATAACTGGAGGCCCTTGGAATCAGACTGGCCGGACACTGATACTTATGCTCCGCAACCCATGCTCAGGCAGATTCGCTCCGTTCTGGAAGCCTATGGCAACAAAGGTGGAGTATTCATTGAGCAAGTTATTGAAGATGCGGGACATACGCCCTTTTTAGAGAAGCCCGCCGAATTCAACCGGGCTTTCCTGAATTTTGTAAGTTCAATTCGAGGAGACTGAGATCAGGGCTAAGCCACCCCCTGCTCCCCAAGCAACCGTTGCGTTAATTTCAGAAAGTCGTTGAGCGTCCGGGTAAAATGGCTGATCAGTAGTTCTTCTAGGACGCTACTTGTCAGAATATAAGTTGTTCGCAGGTCATCGCTGCTTTTTTGTTTGACCAGCATGCCCCGGCTGACCGCAAGTGAAAGTCGTTTTTCCTTTGTTCTGTTTGAGCCTATGCGCATACATTGACACACTTCACTTATAGTCAATGGTTGTCCTTTCCAGCAACCGAGCAGGCAATATACGAATGGGTACCAATACTCTTCGGTATGAAAGCGTTTGCTGAATGTATTATTCCAGTCATTGGTATAATCGATCAGGTATTCCGCCCAGGGCAACAGGAAATTTTTATCCACGTTTCCGCCATCACATAAAATCCTGTCGAACAAGGGCTTGGGATTGGAGGCAAATAGCTGTGCATCAGCGAGAAACTGAATGGCTTGTTCCAAGCTGTTCCCGAAATGTTTACGTCCGCCCAGCAGCATTTCCGCAGCCGGTTCAAGGTATGTCCGGCGCAAGTCGGTCTGGTTTTTTATTTTGATGAACAAGTGCTCCGCAATGAGCTTCTTGAGACGGTTTTCCCGGGTTTTAGATGAACCTGTCTTCATGGAATCACATGCTTCGCTTATACTGAGAGGAGCTTGCCGCCAGTGATAAGCCAGCGTGATCGTAAACAGGTACCAATATTCCTGGGAGAAGTAGTCCTTGCCGATGTCGTCGAGCCAACTTTGTCCGTAGTTTTCCATACAGCCAATCCACTTCGTTAATATCTCCCGATTCAAATCGGAAACAGGTTCGGATGGTGGGCCGGCGTCTTGCATTATCAGCAGGTAAACGTTCTACAGGTTTCTAAGTATACTACAGGGCTAAGGCAAAACTTGATTTAATCAGAGGCACCCTGAATAATTCCAACATGTTCGTCTATTTTCTGTTAAAATCCCACAAATAGCATCGAAATATCACGATTCCATCCAACGCTGACAGACCCATGGCAAAAATACTGGTACTGCACGGGCCCAACCTGAACCTGCTCGGAGAACGGGAACCGGAAATTTACGGGACGGCCACCCTCGATGACATCAACGGGGACCTGGTCGCGGCAGCAGAAAGGCTGGGTCACGGCCTTGACTGTTTTCAGTCCAATGCCGAGCACAGCATGATTGAACGGGTCCACCAGGCAAAAAAAGAAGGTGTCGGGTTCATCATCATCAACCCCGGGGCATTTACCCACACCAGCATCGCCCTGCGGGATGCCCTGTCCGGGGTCGCCATCCCGTTCATTGAAGTTCACTTGTCCAACGTGTTTGCCAGGGAGGAATTCCGGCGGCATTCCTACTTGTCGGACCTGGCGGTTGCGGTACTCAGCGGCGCCGGCGCGTCGGGTTACCGTCTGGCGTTGCAGGTTGCTGCGGAAAAATTACAGGGGTAAGCGGCATGGACATACGAAAAGTCAAGAAACTGATTGAGATGCTGGAGGAATCCGCCATCGATGAGATAGAGATTCACGAAGACAAGGATTCCGTCAGGGTCAGCCGCAACAGGCTCGCGCCCGCGCCTGCCGCTGCGCCGGCCAGAGAGATACAGGTTGCCGGCCAGCACGGCGCTCCCGCTACGGAAACTGGGCCGGGCCCGGAACCGGCGGAGGCGGAAGAACCCGAAGATAATATCGTGCGTTCGCCCATGGTGGGGATTTTCTACGAAGCCCAGTCGCCGGGCAAACCGTCTTTTGTCGAATTGGGCCAGACAGTGCAGAAAGGCGACGTGCTCTGCATTATCGAAGCGATGAAGATCATGAACCAGGTTGAAGCGGAAAGAGCCGGTGTCGTAAGTCGCATCATGGGCGCTAACGGCGAACCGGTGGAGTACGGACAACCCTTGTTCATTATCCGCGACCAGTAAAACAACGACATGTGTTGCCACAGAGGACACAGGGATCACGGAGTGGATGGGGACAGATTTAAATCTGTCCCCTTATTCCCCCATAAATAACCATGCTTGAGAAAGTGGTCATTGCCAACCGGGGCGAGATTGCCCTGCGCATTCTGCGATCCTGCCGCGAGCTTGGCATCAAGACCGTAGCGGTTTTCTCTGAAGTGGACCGGGAACAGAAGCATGTGCTGCTGGCGGATGAGGCAGTCTGTATCGGCCCGGCCGTGTCCACCGGCAGTTACCTGAATATTCCGGCTGTAATCAGCGCAGCCGAGGTCACCGATGCCGTTGCGATTCACCCGGGTTACGGATTCCTGGCAGAGAATGCCGATTTTGCCGAACGGGTTGAGGAAAGCGGTTTTATCTTCATAGGGCCGCGTGCGGATACCATCCGTTTGATGGGAAGCAAGATATCGGCGCGGGAAGAGATGCAAAAGTTCGGCGTTCCCTGCGTCCCCGGTTCAAGCGGGGACGTCGGTAATGACATCGACGAAATCGGCAGGTTTGCCAGGGAACTGGGTTACCCGGTGATCATCAAGGCTGCAGCAGGCGGCGGGGGCCGGGGAATGCGGGTGGTGCGCAGTGAGGCAAATATGCGCAACGCGATTGCGGTGACCCGGGCCGAAGCGGCCGCCGCGTTTGGTGATGACACCTTGTACATGGAAAAGTTTCTTGAGCACCCGCGCCATATCGAGTTACAAATCCTGGCTGACGAATCAGGTAATGTGATACATCTCGGGGAGCGGGACTGTTCCATGCAGAGACGGCACCAGAAAGTCATGGAGGAGGCACCGGCCCCGGGAATTACGGAAGACATGAGAAAGAAAATCGGTGATACCTGTGTTCGCGCCTGCAAGGCGATGGGGTATCGCGGCGCCGGCACGGTGGAATTCCTCTACGAGGACGGAGAATTTTACTTCATCGAAATGAATACCCGGATACAGGTGGAACATCCTGTCACCGAAATGGTGACCGGCGTGGATATCGTTAAGGAACAACTGCGTGTTGCAGCCGGCGAGGCACTGAGTTACCGGCAGCAAGATGTCCGGTTTCGCGGCCACGCGCTCGAATGCCGCATCCAGGCGGAAGACCCGGATACGTTCATGCCGTCGCCCGGACAGATCAACCGGTTCCACCAGCCCGGCGGACCGGGAATTCGCATGGAGACGCATATCTACGACGGCTATCGCATACCGCCGCACTACGACTCGATGATCGCAAAGCTGATAGCGCATGGCGAAACCCGTGAACTGGCCCTGGCGCGGATGTCCACGGCGTTGTCCGAGCTTGTCATAGAGGGAATTAAAACCAACATTCCTGTGTTGCAGAGGTTGCTGGATGACGCCGCGTTTATTGCCGGAGGCACGGATATCCACTACCTGGAAAACAAGCTGGGTCTGAAATAAGGCCATGTTTACGGACTGCCCATCCTGTGAGCGCCTGTTCCGTATCCGCGCAGCGCAGCTGAAAGCAGCCGACGGTTGGGTAAGATGCGGTTATTGCGCCGAGACGTTTTATGCGCTGGATCGGCTTTACGACGCTCCTGTAAAGTCGCACCCGCCGGTCCTGCCGCCTGAAGAGGCCGCGCCGGGGCTGCCGTCTGCCGGCGCTGAAACGGAGCAGGCCGTAGAACAGACCGCGCGGCAACAGGAACAACCCCTTCCGGCAGACACCGGCGAGGAACAGGCTGCACGGCAACAGGAACAACCCACTCCGGAAGATACCGGCGAGGAGCAGCCCGCTGCTCCGGACCGGCAAATTCACGGGCAGGATGAGATAACTGCCGGTCAACGGGACGCTACTGGCAATACAACGGCGGAAGTCGTGGAAGATCGCGCAGCACTGGATGAATTGCCGCCGGTGCTTGCGGGTTATGATGACGGGACGGCCCGCTCATACTCCCGGGTTATCTGGTCGGGACTTGTTGTCATCCTGCTGCTGATTGCACTGGCCCAGCTTGCCTGGTTCAACAGGGACTGGTTGCTGCGCGAGTACCCGCAATTGACCCCCTGGGCTGAAAAGTTCTGTGATCGGCTGCAGTGTGATCTGATTCGTTTTCGTGACATATCGGCCATCAAGCTGGTGAGCAGGGACGTGCGCTCACACCCGCGTTACCGGAATGCCCTGCTGGTCAGCGCCACCATCGTCAATCATGCCCCATTAATTCAGCCGTATCCCGGGATTGAATTGGTAATTTACGATACAAGCGGACAGGTAATATCCCGCGGCAGTTTCACTGCCGACGAATATATCGAGCCGGGCAGCAACCCTGCCGCCGGCATGCCTCCCGGCGTGGAGGTTCACCTTGATCTGGAGCTTGCCGGCACGTTACCACAGGCCGCCGGTTTTGAATTCCGGTTCCATTAACAGTTCTCCCGGCAATTGTTGGTCAAAAGGGATTGCATGAAAGTTTTTTGATTGCTATTGTTGAGAGCAGGGAAGTAAAAAGGTTGCGAAGACAGCCGGAATATCGTGCCGAAGTAAATCTTATATATTACGTTGACTAAACAGGATTCAGCCCAGACAAAATCTGCCGCGCATTCCCTGAATGAGTGCGTGGAAAAGGCATTAGAAAATTATTTCAGGGACCTGGATGGCGAGGAAGCCACTAACCTCCATGAGCTGGTCATCTCCCAGGTAGAAAAGCCGCTGTTTAGAATCGTGTTAGATCATCATAACGGTAACATAAGCCGTACCGCGCAGGCATTGGGCCTGAACAGGGGGACGGTACTGGGACGGTTGAAGAAATACGGTGTAGTACCCTGACATGCTGCATGTAAGACGCGCGCTGATCAGCGTCTCGGATAAATCCGGCATTGTGGAATTCTGTCAGGCGCTGGCGCGCCTGGGTGTCGACATGCTCTCTACCGGGGGTACGTTCAGGCTGTTACAGTCCCATGATGTTCAGGTTACGGATGTATCCGCCTACACCGGGTTCCCGGAGATCATGGACGGCAGGGTGAAAACGCTGCACCCGAAAATCCACGGCGGCCTGCTCGGGCGGCGCGGCCGGGACGATGAGATCATGGAACAACTGGACATTGCGCCGATCGACCTTGTCGTTGTCAATCTTTATCCTTTTGAAGATACCGTCAAACGCCCGGACTGTACCCTGGCTGAGGCAATAGAGAATATTGACATAGGCGGACCCGCGATGCTCAGGGCTGCGGCGAAAAACTACGAGTTCACCGGGGTCGTCATTGATCATAAGGACTATGCCGGGGTCCTGAATGAATTACAGGAAAACGAAAACAGGCTGAGTGTCCCAACCTGCTTCAGACTTGCGCAAAAAGCCTTTTCCCATACTGCGAACTACGATGCCAACGTGGCCAATTACCTGGGTGCGCTGGACCACCAGGGCGGCAGCAGAAATTACCCGGATACGTACTCCATGCAATTCAGTCTGGCCGAAGAGTTAAGGTATGGTGAGAATCCCCATCAATCCGCGGCGTTTTACACGGAACCCGAACCCGCCGGCGGGACTCTCGCTTGCGCCCGCCAGTTACAGGGGAAAGCGCTTTCCTACAATAATCTTGCCGATGCCGATGCCGCCCTGGAATGTGTGTCAGGGTTCGGCGAGCCTGCCTGTGTTATTGTCAAGCACGCCAACCCCTGCGGCGTGGCGGAGAGCAGTTCCCTGCCTGCCGCTTATGCTGCGGCCTATGAGACCGACCCTGTCTCCGCGTTCGGCGGCATCATCGCTTTCAACCGCAGCCTGGACAAGGAAACCGCGGAAAATATCATTGAGCAGCAGTTCGTGGAAGTAATTCTCGCGCCGGGCCTTGAAGAGGGCGTGCTCCCGGTAACCGGCGCAAAACCGGGGGTGCGCGTGCTGGTTACCGGCAACCGGGCTTCTCAACAGGGACAACTGGAGCTGAAACGCGTCAGCGGTGGATTACTGGTCCAGGACATGGATACAGGCACGCTCAAGCCTGAACAATTGAACGTCGTGTCCAGGCGCAAACCGGAACCGGGGGAACTGGATGATATGCTGTTTGCCTGGCAGGTAGTGAAATACGTCAAGTCCAATGCCATTGTCTATGCCCGGCAGCACCGGACTATCGGCATCGGCGCCGGCCAGATGAGCCGGGTCTACAGCGCCCGCATTGCCGCGATCAAGGCTGCCGATGCAGGGTTGCAGGTTGCCGGCGCAGTAATGGCATCGGATGCGTTTTTTCCGTTCCGGGACGGTATCGATTCCGCCGCGCAATCAGGTATTACGGCTGTGATACAACCGGGCGGTTCGGTGCGTGACAAGGATGTGATCGCGGCAGCGGATGAACATGACATGGCGATGGTATTCACCTCCATGCGCCATTTCCGCCACTGATCCCGAATAATGAACATCCTGATCATCGGCGGCGGGGGACGGGAACATGCACTGGCCTGGAAGTCGGCCCAATCGCCCGGGGTAAAAAAAGTTTACGTCGCACCGGGCAATGCCGGCAGCGCGCTGGAGGATAAGGTTGAAAATATCCCCCTCGCGCCTTCAGACACACCCGGACTGATTGAATTCGCCCGCGGTCATGCCGTCTCTCTGACCATAGTGGGGCCGGAAGCGCCGCTGGTTTCCGGCGTCGTGGATGCGTTTACGGATGCGGGGTTGCATTGTTTCGGCCCATGTGCGGATGCTGCCAGGCTGGAAGGTTCAAAGAGCTTCAGCAAAGCCTTCATGCGGCGCTACGGTATCCCGACGGCCGCGTATGAGACCTTCACCGAACTCGGTGCGGCCATGGATTATATCGAGTCGAGAAACCCGCCTGTCGTTGTCAAGGCTGACGGACTGGCCGCGGGCAAAGGTGTAATTATCGCACAAACCCGTGCTGAAGCCGGCCGCGCCGTTACCGACATGATGGCTGCCGGAAAATTCGGTGCAGCGGGACAGCGGGTGGTGATAGAAGAATTTATCGCCGGGGAGGAAACCAGTTTCATGGTCATAAGCGACGGTGTGAATGTCATCCCGCTGGCCAGTTCCCAGGATCACAAGGCGAGGGATGATGGCGATGCAGGCCCCAATACGGGCGGCATGGGCGCATATTCCCCTTCCGCAATTATGACCAGGGACTTGCATGACAGGATCATGGCGAGCGTCATAGAACCGGCAATTGCCGGTATGCAGGCAGAAGGCTGCCCTTACCGGGGATTTCTGTATGCCGGGCTCATGATCGGCGCCAACGGCGACCCTGACGTGCTGGAGTTCAACTGCCGTCTGGGCGACCCGGAAACCCAGCCGATCCTGATGCGGCTGAGCGGGGACCTGCCCGCTTTATGTGAAATGGCGCTGACGCAAAATCTGCGTGAAGATGCCGTTTCATGGGACCCTCGTCCGGCAGTGGGGGTCGTGATGGCATCGTCCGGGTATCCGGAGAGCTCCACCAGGGACAAAGTTGTTTCCGGGCCCGATCAGGTGGGTGAAGACGTGAAGGTATTTCATGCCGGAACCAGGCAGGCTGACAACGGCATACTCACCAACGGCGGCCGGGTGCTGTGCGTTACGGCCCTGGCCGACGACGTCACCAGCGCCGCCGGCAAGGCCTACGAAGCCGTTGCAGCCATAGACTGTGACGCCTTGTTTTACCGCACCGATATCGCCAGACGGGCAATCGAGCGGGAAGCGGCGCCGGGATATATCAGACCGTTCAGGTAATGGGAAGCTGTTGCCCGCAATTCGTTCTCTGGCAAACTCGTGCAATAACCGGTCTGAGGAGGCATTTGCCTGATTGCGCTTGCCGGCCTGCGTTGCCCGTTTCCCCGGAGACTGTTCGTCGAGACTGATGGCGCAACTGGATCCGGGTATGACAGTGCGCCAGGCCCTGGCCACTATCCTGCTCTGCCAACTGGATATCATGGAGCGTAATATTCAGGGCATCAGGGATGATGTGGACACCGAGTCCCTGCACGGTTTCAGGATCGCCAACCGGCGCAGCCGCTCCTTGATCGCGGGGATGAAACAGGCTCTGGCTGCGCCCGCACACGAGCGCGGCAAACAGTTTTTTTCCTGGATGAGTAAACAGACCTCTGCCCTGCGCGACATTGATGTTTTCCTGCTGGCATTCAGGCAGTATAAAAAAATATTGCCTGAAGAAGTGTACACACAATTAATGCCGTTACAGGACTTTTTACGGCAACGCAGGGAGAGTGAAAGAAAAGATCTTGTCAGTGCGCTGGAATCAGACCGCTTCCTGGTTTTCATTCACGCCTGGCGCCAATCCCTGCAGGAAAGTATCCGTGAAGAGAATGCGACGGGCCCGGTGCTCGAAACTGCCCGGACAGCCATCTGGGGGGCATGGGAAAGAACAATGAAGCAGGGCAGGCGCGCGGCGGACAGCGGGTCGGATGAAGCATTGCACGAACTGCGGAAGTCCGCTAAAAAACTGCGTTACCTGCTGGAAGCGTTTCGCACGCTGTTTCCCGGAAAAGATGCAGAACAGGCAACCAGACAGTTACGACAACTCCAGAACGTGCTGGGAGACATTGTCGATTACCAGGTTCAGCAGCAGTACCTGGGTCAATGGCAGGAAAACTTCCAGGGGAAGGAACACCGGGGAGTGAAGGCCGCGATGGAATTCCTGGGCAAGGTGTATGCGGACCGTGAAAACGCGAAAAAGAAAAAGTTTCAACGCCATTATGATGTATTTATGTCCCCGGAAAACGAGGATCTGTTCACATCTTTGTGTGGCAGAACAAGGGCATGAGTATTCTCGCGGCAGGTAACAATACAAGATGGAAAATACGAGTGCATACCGGGCGCGGGTACAGGCGCATGCATGAATTTACCGGGTTACCGGCGTATTAAATGTAAACAGACGGCGAAGTGTAACCATGAATGATTATGCCGGCATGAAAAAAAAGAAATTTTTTTGCTTATTTCAGTTCCACTCATTTGATTTTGTAATATAATCGTAACGTGAGGGAGGAACTTTGCTCAAACGGGGGGAGTTCAAAGGCGTCGGGAACTACTCATATCAGGGAGTGACGGACATCACAAACTACAAACAATCATAAACTTTCATATTGAGAGGCAAAAATGGCTGATAGACCTCAAGCGATTGCGAATAAACAAACCAAATCTCAAATCCTGGCACACGTTGCTGAAGAAACAGGACAAACCAAGAAACAGGTAGCCGCGGTACTTGACTCCCTTGCTGGTCTGGCTGTACGTCATCTGCAAGACGGGGCTTCCGGGGAATTTACCATTCCGTCAATGGGCGTAAAACTGAGCCGAGTGATCAAGCCTGCCCGTCCCGAACGCCCGGGCATTAACCCTGCTACTGGTGAGAAAATCACCATCGCGGCAAAGCCGGCAAGCGTTGCCGTGCGCGCAACACCATTAAAAGCCCTGAAAGATACGGTATCTTAAAACAGGTAACCGGGGGCAGTATACAGCTGCCCCCGCGCTATAACCTGCATACCGGGACGCCCTGATCCGCCCAGGGCGGATGCAGATTCTGGCTGGTTGGCTGTCCCTTCCGGCGCACTGTCGCCGGTATCCGGGGGTTGCCGGTTACGGACGCCACTCAAGAAAATTATTCAGCAGTGCAAGACCGGCGCGCTGGCTCTTTTCCGGGTGGAATTGCGTGGCGAATAAATTGTCCCGGGCTGCGGCGGATGTAAAACGGACGATGTAATCCGTGGTGCCGGCTGAGTCAGACTCATTCTCCGGCTGTACGTAATAACTGTGAACAAAATAAAACCGTTCACCGGAGTTGATGTTTTTCCATAGGGGGTGGGGCGTTGTTTGTCTGACCTCGTTCCAGCCCATATGCGGAATCTTGAACGGATCGCCGTTTTCATCCCGGGCAGCCGCCGGAAACCTGAGTACTTTTCCGGGGATCACCCCCAGGCCTTCAGTACCGTCGTCTTCTTCGCTGAAGTCCAGCAGGGTCTGCAGGCCAAGGCAGATACCGAGAAAAGGTTTACTGCGGATACACTCCCTGAGCAGGGCGGGAAAACCCCTGCCGATCAGCATTTCCATGCACTGGCCTATGGCGCCCTGTCCGGGGAATACGATGCGTTCGGCTGACAGGATAGTGTCGTAGTCATTGCTGACCAGCACGCGATAGTCGGCGCCGGCAACGTGCTCAAGCGCTTTTGCTACGGAGTGCAGGTTGCCGGAACCATAATCCAGTATAGCGATGGTTTTACGCGTTTGCATGCCGGCCGCGCCCTGTTTGCCAGATGCGGGTTATAGTTTGCCCTTGGTAGAGGGCAGGATACCCTCCATGCGCGGATCCAGTTCCACGGCGGCGCGCAGGGACCTCCCGAACGCCTTGAAGATGGTTTCGGCGATATGGTGAGAATTTCTGCCGCGTATATTATCTATGTGCAACGTCACCATCGCATGGTTGACAAAACCCTGGAAGAACTCGCGCAGCAGGTCCACGTCAAATTCTCCCACCCGGGCGCGGGGATATTCCACGTCGTAGTCAAGCCCGGGCCTGCCCGAGAAATCCAGAACCACCCTGGACAACGCCTCATCCAGGGGTACGTACGCATGCCCGTAGCGGCGGATCCCGCGTTTGTCCCCCAACGCCTGCCTGAAGGCCTGCCCCAGTGTAATACCGACATCCTCAACGGTATGATGTGCATCAATTTCCAGGTCGCCGCGCGCCTTGATGTCCAGGTCGAACATGCCGTGTCGCGCGACCTGGTCGAGCATATGCTCGAGAAAAGGCACGCCGACCTGCAAGTCAGCGGCGCCGGACCCGTCCAGGTTGAGTTCGACGGATATTTCGGTCTCTTTTGTCGACCTCTGTATCGAGGCCTGTCTTTCATTTCCCATAACTGAATACCAGTATCTAGCGACGGGGTTCCCGTAAGGTACAAAACAGTGCGTAGGATACAGGAAACAGTGGGCAGAAAACAGGAGCCGGAAAAAGGGTAGTATACCGAATCAGAATTTTCCATGGCTCCAGGTCTTCATGAGCGGCATAATTGAAATCAATGAAGTGAAAACATACCTGCTGGCATTGCAGGATCAACTCTGTGGTGAGATTGAGGAACTGGATGCAGGCCAGCGCTTTGCAGAGGATGCGTGGGAACGTCCCCAGGGGGGTGGCGGTATCAGCCGGGTACTGGAACGCGGCGCCGTGTTTGAAAAGGCGGGGGTAAATTTCTCCCATGTTTACGGCGATCGGTTGCCTGCAAGCGCCAGCGTCAACAGGCCTGAAGTGGCGGGACGAAATTTCCAGGCCATGGGTGTCTCTGCAGTCATCCACCCGGATAATCCAAACGTGCCCACCTCACATATGAATGTCCGGTTTTTCCTGGCGGAGAAGCCCGGTGCAGCGCCCCTGTGGTGGTTCGGCGGCGGCTTCGACCTGACGCCCTGTTACGGGTTTGAAGAAGATGCCGTCCACTGGCACCAGGCAGCCTTCAGCGCCTGCCGTGAGTTCGGGGATGATGTCTACCCGAAGTTCAAAAAATGGTGTGACGATTATTTTTTCATACGTCATCGCGGCGAAGCGCGCGGCATAGGCGGGCTCTTTTTTGACGACCTGAATGAATGGGGGTTCCCCCGCTGTTTTGAGTTTCTCCGCAGTGTCGGCGATCATTACATGCGCGCCTACCGGCCCATAGTGGAGCGCCGTAAAGACACGCCGTATACCGATCAACAGAAGGATTTTCAACTCTACCGGCGCGGGCGTTACGTGGAATTCAACCTGGTCTACGATCGCGGCACCCTGTTCGGACTGCAATCCGGAGGACGGGTGGAATCAATCCTGATGTCACTGCCGCCCCGCGTGCAATGGCAATACAACCGAACGCCGGAACCGGGTACGGAGGAAGCTCGCCTGGTCGAGGAATTTCTTACGCCACGTGACTGGCTGGAAAAAGGGGACAGCCGCCTTCCGGCACGGGGATGAGGGGTCACGGCGTAGCGCGCCATTCTACCGCCGCTATTTTTCTGCCGCCGAAACAGCAACAGTGGCGGCTGAAAGTGCGCGCTGTTGACGTGATATGTACCGATGTATGTCCCGGCGTTGATCGGATGGCACTTCATGCTGAAGCGCCAGGTTGTTCCAGCCGGAAAGCGCTTCCATCACAGCCTCAATCACACTGCTGACATCTTGTCGGGAAATGGACGCGCTCCCGGCGATTGCAAGAATATCTTCAAGGCGGATATCCTTGCCCTTTCCATTAACACTCATGGAATGCTCGCCCATTATTCCCTGGTTCCAGGTGACATCATACGCCGGCGTATTGCGCCACTCGTTTTTGTCCGACAACATGAAAGCGAAATTCTTTGTATGGTCGTCCCGGTTGCCGGTAGCGACATTAAAGACCATGCGCCGGAACAGTTCCACCTTCTCCGAATGAGAATGTGTGAGCATCCCGCAAAGTTTGATGAGTTCCCGGTATTCGAAATCGGCGGTCCTGAAATCCGCGTTCAACAGGCCGGCCACGCTATGCACATGACGGCGATGGTTGTCGGCGGCTCTGTCAAATCGGCGCGTCAAGAAGTAAGCATTGCCTTCCCGCGCCTGAGCAAGCCTGGTTTCAGCCATGTTGATGCCGGCATGGTGGGCCATGACCGCATAAATATGTTCTATGGTTCCTTCCGACTTTTTATCGGGTGTCTGGCCGGTCGGAAACTTGACCAGCCAATGGGAATAGCCCGGTGGTAGATCACCCGCGCCCTCTATCGCCCTGTCACTACTTAAACCAATGAGGATTTTTGGCCTGGCGCCCGCGGATGGGGTGCCATTGACTGCATGGTGTTCCAGCACCTCCTGGAGTTCGCCCTGGTACAGGCGAGTCGCCTCATTGCCGACTGTATCAAGGTCCAGTTCCCCGGCTGTGGGCCGTTCTGCGTTTTCCATCTCATCCGGTTCATACGATATTGCCCCCATTGTCCGCCTGCCCACAAAGGCCAGCCTGTCAAGAGGGGAGACCATGGCGGGGTCCCGGCCTGCCTGTCTGAACGCCTTGTCCAATAGATAAAGCCCCCAGCCATCCGGCAGGGAATCGTTGAACAGTCCGTGCAATCCCCCGAAAGGTTCCTGCGGCGCCTTCTGCAAGGTTGTTGCCAGGTCGAGGGAAAAAGGAGACGGATTGAAATTGTGTTGTATAAATTCTGCAGTAAACTCAAACCACGCGATCTGGTCATGCCAGGCCAGGCGGCCCATCCTGACCGGCTGGTCTCCTCCAAAACCATGATAGACAACATTCAGCAATTTCACTGCTTGTTACTCATCGCAATCAGTTCATCCATGCTTTGCGGCTCGGGCTTCGGAAACAGCGTGCCGGCAGTCCCGGGATTGCCGTAGACATCGCACAACATCAGCAGTTGCCTTAATGAAATCTCGCCGGTGTCCTCAAAGCGTCGAATGGTTGACTCCGGCACGCCACTCCTGATGCTCGCTTCCCTGCGGCCATGCTTTCTGGATTTCCGCGCTGACCTGAACGATGATGACAGCGAACGCTGGATTTCACTGGGCAACTTATACTTTGATACTATATTATCAACCATCACCAATAAGTCCATCTACTTGTCTATATAATGTCAATATTATAATCCAGCCCGCATGTAATGGCAATATGACTGCGGAGAAGAAACCTGTCCGGTCGAGGAAGACCTCACTAGCCCGGGTTGTCCGAAGTAAAAGGTTGTAAAAAGACCCCTTTTACGTATAATAGTAACCCCCTTTATTGATCATGTTACTGTGAGAAAATATGGCTAAAGCCATCAAACTGTCAGACCAGTTGGTCGCAGATGCAACCCGCTACGCCAAGGTGTTCCACCGGTCTCCCCCGAAGCAGATTGAGCATTGGGCGACAATCGGCAGGGTCGCCGAGGAAAACCCTGACTTGCCCTTACGTTTCGTGATCAACATCCTGATGGGGCTGGAAGAGGCGGAAGCCGGTGAACTCAGCGAGTACCGCTTCGGATGAGAGTCGTCCAGACCGGCTCCTTTTCCAGAACGATAAAAAAACTTCACCAGACAGACAAAACCGCCGTTGATCGGGCCATCAGGAAGATCATGGCGAATACCGGTATTGGCGCAATGAAGAAAGGCGCATTATCCGGTGTGCGGGTACATAAATTCAAAGTGGCCGATAAACAGTATTTACCGGTTTATCGGCATGAAAAGCAGCCGGAACGCATCGTTCTGCTGGCTTTGGGTTCACACGAAAACTTTTATCGCGACCTGTCGAAGTCACAACGCTGAATGTGAAAGCTGAAAAATGACCCGTTATGGATATAAAGGCAATAGTTGAGAGAAACGATACGGTGCCGGGCCGTGCCTTCGACTTGGTTATGCAGTCGTTGATTTTGTTCTCTATCGTCACGTTCACCATAGAAACGTTACCGGACCTTGAAGCCGATACCAGAAAAATTCTTCATGCGACAGAAGTAGTCATTGTAATAATATTTACCCTGGAATATTTGCTTCGCTTGTATGTAGCGGACAGGAAACTCGGTTATGTTCTGAGTTTTTATGGCATCATCGATTTGTTGGCGATCCTGCCGTTTTACATTTCATCCGGCATAGACCTGCGCTCGTTACGGGTATTCCGAATGTTTCGGCTCTTTCGGCTGCTGAAACTGCTCCGTTTCGGCAGGGCCATGCACAGGTTTGCGCGTGCGTTTGTCATTGCAAAGGAAGAAATTGTTTTATTCAGCGTGGTAACTGCAATGCTCCTGTACCTGTCGGCCGTCGGCATCTACTATTTCGAACATCTAGCCCAGCCGGAGGCGTTCAAAAGCGTTATCCATAGCCTGTGGTGGGCGGTATCCACCCTGTCGACGGTAGGTTATGGCGACATTTATCCCATAACGGCAGGCGGAAAAATTTTTACTTTTTTCGTTTTAATGATTGGCCTTGGGATTGTCGCGGTTCCGGCAGCACTGCTGGCGTCTGCATTATCGAAGGCGAGAATGGAAGAGCAGGAGGAGTAATTACGATGAATCCTGCAACGCTGACGCCATGGAGTTCCGGGGACACGATACTCAATTCTCCTGCCGTCGTTTTGGTCCCTGGAACTCTTATGTCTGACCCGACCCCTTCAGGCTCATTTCATATTGGAAAATACTTGGGCTTGATAGTGTGGCCCATTTGGGCTACACTATCAGAGTCAAACAACAAGCAGGAGAATGATCCATGGCAGCAACTGAGGTTGTACGCGCTCGAGTTGATGAGCGCCTGAAAGAGGAGGCCGCCGCGATATTGGCCACCATGGGGCTTACCGTGTCCGATTTCGTACGTATTGGACTTGCCAAGGTGGTGAGCGAACAGGGACTGCCGTTTGAAATGCGAGTGCCCAACCGGCTAACCGCTGAAACCCTTGCCAGGAGTGAGCGCGGCGAGGATTTACACCGTGCTGAAGACGCCGAAGCCCTGTTTAAAGACCTGGGTATTTCCCGGTCTGTTCCGGCCAGTTCAAACGCGACCTGAAAGCAGCCCGGAAGCGCGGCAAGGACATGGAGAAGATCAAGGAGCTAATGCGCCTGTTGATCGATGAAAAGCCCTTGTCCCCGCACTACAAAGACCATCCGCTTAAGGGTCGGTGGCGCAGCTTCCGGGATGCTCACATCGAGCCGGATTGGTTGCTGATTTACAAGATTGACGGCGACGAAGTGCGTTTTGAACGAACGGGCAGACACTCCGACCTGTTTGACGAGTGAATAATAGTTGTTATTCCCGGAGGGTACCGGTCGCGTTACATCGAAAATGCCGCCATATTCCGGACCAGGTAGAAGCTGCACAAATAGTAAAAACAGTCGGTTTGTTCCTGACACTGTTTTGTTATCATTTGTTAACAATAAATCTTAAGCCGGTTCACTCATTACCGGAAGGCAGGAAACTGAACTCATGGCAAAGGGGAACGACGGAAATTATCTGCAACACTGTATCGAAGTTGAGGCAGCAGTACGTCTCGCTGAAATGGATGCGGCGGGTAGGCTCCATATTGCGCTTACGCATGGGATGAGGCCATTTGAACCGTTTGAGAGATATATCAAGGGGACATCCATACAAACTAACGGGGTTTCACGACTTGCCGTAACAATTCCATGGCGGATGCCGAGGCAGACCAGTATTTGCCATATTCTCGCCAATAATCATAAGCCTGATCAGGGCCTCCAAGAGTAATATAACCTTCTGTCCAGGATTTCGGTCTCGGATGTCTCTTCTTCAACAATTCCTTGCCGACCAATGGCAGAGCTGCAACACAATTCTTCAGGGCCGCCAACGCATCCTTGTCTCGACCCAGGCGTACAAGCGCCAATGCCTGGGTATAGAGAATTTCGGGGGCGTAGTCACCCGGATAGGCACGGCAAAGATCGAGAATTGCCGCCAAGTCGTTTTTCTCGAACCAACATATCGGCAGCAGGTGCCGGACGCCCTGGTTGTCATTGGGATTAACGGACAAGAGTCTCCCGAAAATCTCGATGGCATCATCGTACCTGCCGGCATTGAGGTGTCACAAACCGAGGTTATGGTATGCCCTCATAAATGGACGGTTATTCAACATGCCCCAATCTAATCTCGAAAGTTCCCATTTGAATTTATCAGGAATCGCTTGCAGTCCGATACTGACAGCAGCTTGACAAAAAACGTAAGCATCCAATGCTCTGGCTTGCTCGTCGCAGATAAGCGACAGATGATGGAGCGCATTAATATGGCTGGGACACTCTGCCACGATAGCGCGCAGCATTATCTCCACACGTTCAACATGACCCGCGTCCCAGGTATCCAATGCCAGGTCCAGTTTTTCATGGGTCTCATCGGATATGGCCGGGTTTTCAAAACTCCAGTGATTGTTTCCCACTTCTACCAGTTTCATGCCGCTTTTCTAATGTTCTGCTCGGGAGGCCTGGCCAAGAGGTAAGCCATCAGGCTGTGAATACTTCGGGCTGTACGATATAAAACGCACATTATGCTACCATAAAACGTATCTCTGATTGAGGGTCTCAGTTGTTTCTTTGTATGTGCCATGTGCGACCTGACCCCATCTCTGCCTCTATCGAACCGATGTCTGAAGCATTTGGCGAGCTGTATGAGCACGAAAAAGATAACAAGTGGGCGCTCGTGATTAACGAACCCGTGGAGAGGGAATTGGCGCCAGTCTGTCCGAGGCCGGATTTTGATATGCTTCACCTGTAACGCTTTATAAGATGAGAACGGCAATGAAAGATGTATATACGATTATCATCGAGAAAGATGAAGATGGTTACTTTGTAGGTAGCATTCCCGCGTTACCGGGATGTCACACTCAGGCCAAGTCGGTTGACCAGTTGATGGAGAGAATGGAAGAGGCCATTGCACTGTGGCTTGAAGTCGAGAATGTCTCCGATCATAGCCCGCTTGAGTTAGTCGGCATCCAAAGATTAGCCGTATGACCAGAATGCCTCGTCTGACGGGCGAGCAAGTGATTCAATTTTTTGCAATCTTGATTAACGTCTCACTCCTCGTTGATTATCTGGAATCACCTGTTGGATTTTTCTGCATTACTTCATCTGCCAGGTCAATCAGCATACGTAAAGCTTGATTGACAGATGCAGAATCACTGAACACTCGGGCCACCTCGGGGTCCAGTAGAACTACATTTGTATCTTCCTGATAAGCTTTGTAATGTTTCCCACGTATACCTCCGGAAAAATCGTACTCCGGTCTCATGTCATTAGTATCAGCCTTCTGATTCATATCTCTTCATCTATGCACGTGTAATTTTTTTGTAATGTTGTTGCCGCAGTCTGACTTCCGTTCGAGGCAGACGGCAGCGTGGGTGCTCTACGATGGCATTTAATGCTCGCTTTAGATCTCTGATGGCAATAGTCCGGTTTAATTCCATTTGATCAAACAACCAGAGTACACCATGACATTCTATGATTTCTCGTGAAGCCATATCGCGTAAATCTGCATCGCCTGATAACAATACCCATTGTCTGGATTTTGCAAGTGATAATGCAAAGCTATCCGGCACGCTTAATTTTGGCTGGTGTTGTCTGAACCGGATTGCTGCTTCGACTTCCCGGTTATTTAACGGTTCGACTCGAAGCCCTAATTCCCGTAATCGCGGTCCCTCATAATTTTCCAGTTCACGTTTATAGAGTACATCAGGGACCACAAATTCATACGGCAATGTAAAAACCTGTTCAAGTAGTCCTCCACGATTCAGATCAATTATTACCGAAGTGTCCGATACAAATACTTGCAAAATCCTTTACCCCACATAGCCTGCTTCAGACTGATTGTGATTCTCCCATTTCCTGCTGCAGTTGACGTGCAGAGATACCGAGCAACTCTGCGCATTTCGCTTCTGAAATTGCCTCTTCCGCCAGTGCGCGAAAGCATAACCGCTGAAAGCGTAATGGTTCTTCGCTGTCGGGAGGTAACGCCCCCGGCTCTTTATAAGGCGGTGTACGATAATTTTGCTGTGAGAAATACCCAAACATTTCTTTGAAAACTGATCGCGTGATAATTCCCAGGTCAAGAAAGCGATACGTCAAGGCCTGAAGACTTACACGAAATACCTTTTTCAATTGTACCAACTCGCCCATGCCGAATGAGGTACGGTGCATACCAATTTCCGCCCAGAGCGCTTCCGCCGGCATCAGAAAGGCGCCGGCAAAACGATGAGCTGATCGTTCTGTAGCATTTTTGTCGTCAAGTGGTTGCATAAGAATATGACCAAGTTCATGGGCGAGCGTGAAGCGTTGTCGTTCACCCCAATGCCTGGCATTTACCATGATAACAGGCAGGGGAGGTTTATCCGGACGATACACATCTGCTGTTAAACCATCAACGTGATCTTCAAACTGCAATGACAGTACCTTGATCCCCCGCTCCTCCGCTAATTCGGCCAGGTCAGGGATAGGGTCCGTTCCCAAACCCCAGTGTTCTCGTGTACGAATGGCTACCGTTTCGGCTTCGGACGGAACCGTGACAGCGTAGGGCGCGCCCAGAGGACGGTCCCACTCGATACTTTGCAGGCCCAGCAACTCTTCTACAAGCAAATAGCGTTCCAGTCGATCAATGGTTTTTGCCTCCAAACGGGCTTTTTCTTTACGGCTTAGCACGGATTTCTTGCGAAATTCCACTCTGTCGAGGGATAAATCCTGATCACCCAGCAGGTAATCAACGGATACAGCCAAAGCCTCAGCTAATGCAATTAATACCGGTGAACTTGGAACGGATTCATTTCGCTCATACTTTCCTATGGCTTGTGCGGTTACACGGTTTCCAATTTTATCTTGTAACTGCCTTAGTGACAGGCCGGCAGCTTTTCTGGCTAACTTAAGTTTTTGTCCTATCATAGGTATCTCTCGTTTTCTATTAGTTTACAAAATGCAATTATAATAACAAAAATAGAAACCGCCTTGATTATAGACTATTTTCTCCAATCCCGCTTTAGAAAACGGGAAAAAACAGAGGAATAAAAAATGCCTTGCCTGTACGCATGATGTTGGGCAGTTCCGGGGACATATACTCAATTCTCCTGCCGTCGTTTCGGCCCCCGTTTTTCTGTTTAACCAGCCGACCCAACGCGCTTTAAATCCTGTTAATGAATCCTTCATCCACCAAGGGTCTGCCCGTGCGCTCATGGACTGCAAAATCCTTTCCTTGCCGGCCCTGCCATGTGGCATTACTCCATAATTTAGTTTTGTGTCCCTGGAACTCCTGGTGTCCCTGGAACTCCTGGAACTCTTTCCAAAAATAGTCTGTTTGTGTCTGATATTGCTTTGTTATCATTTGTTAACAATAAATCTTAAGCCGGTTCATTCATTACCGGAAGGCAGGAAACTGAACTCATGGCAAAGGGGAACGACGGAAATTATCTGCAACACTGTATCGAAGTTGAGGCAGCAGTACGTCTTGCTGAAATGGATGCGGCGGGCAGGCTACATATTGCGCTTACGCATGGGATGAGGCCATTTGAACCGTTTGAAGAACAGAAGACGGGCACATGCCGTGAACTTCTTTTGAGAAAGTTGGCGGATGCAAACAACAAGCCGCAAGTCGAAGATCCTGCCGTGGTGAAGGCATACCGGGAAACAGGGGCGTCAAAAACATGCTACCCCAACTCCGCTGAGTTGTTGAGGGCAGCAATCGGAGCAGAAAATTTATCTGGTGGAATTACGGAAATATGCAGCAAGAAACATAAGTGTCTTTCTGAGGCATGGCTCAATACGAACGTCAAAACAGCCCGCGCGTCATGGCGCAAGGAAATACACTCAGAGGGAATATTGGCGTGTCCTGATGATCTTCAAACCCTCTGGTTGTTTTCAATGGACCCAATGACATATAGTGAGCGTTGTAATAAGAAAAAAAACCTCAAAAGGTCAGATATCGATATTTTACCTCTTGCGTTGTGTCGGTACTTTAGAAGTGGGTATCCAGGGATAGCTGCTTTGTTCGTGTATGGAGTAGGGAAGTGAAGGCGAGGACAGCCGTTCAGTCATCAAGTTCGCGGCTATGAAGGTCAACCTGAGTTCAACCCTTTACACAGACGAAGCAAAGGCATACAAGGTACTTGGTGACGTGCTCCGCAAGCATGAGACTGTCGCACACGGCGCAGGGGAGTATGTGCGCGGGCCGATCCACACTAACAGCATCGAGTCTGTATGGGCGGTACTCAAACGGTCTATCACGGGAACATGGCATCACGTATCCCGCAAGCACCTGCAACGGTATGTCGATGAAGCTACCTTCCGCCTGAATGAGGGGAACTGCGAAGTTGATACCATCGACCGGATCACGGCAGTTATCTCAAGGATGGGAGGAAAAAGAGTGCCTTATAGGGATCTGGTTTCTTAAAGGAGTCAAAAGTCTGGCCTCACTTCGTTTGCGCGGAGTGAGGCCAGACTTTTGATTCTTTATAAATCAGGTGCAGGATAGCCCAACACAAAAACAGAAAAGAGAGATAAAAGATGAGCGATAAACAAAAATTTGAAGTGGGCGATGTCGTCGTCCTGCCAAGCCATCCTGAAAATCAGATGACTGTAACCAAAGTTAGGGATGATGGGATTATTGTGGTCGCTTTAATCAATAAAAAGGGTTTGTACGAAACTCAAGTTATTCGTATGCCAGACAGTTTGATTAAATTGAATAACCCATCATAAGAAACCCCTCTTAGGCGCGGGGTGGCTTTTTGTCAAACTGAGCACAATCTAAGTCTGGTCGATTAAATGGACAAAGAAAATGACCCGTTCGGCCCATTATATACTAATACAGCGTTGGCCAATATATCTCGCCCGATCAGTGCTATCAGGCCCTGAGACTTAAGATTCACCCCATAAGCTTGGTTCGCGTTTACCAACAGATTTACGTGAGGAATGTTAATTACGCCAGCATAGATAGGTGTGATTTCATCTTCATGTGTTGCAGAAGATATGGGAGCGCTGTCAACTATGGTTAGTCCAGCATTCGTGGCCGCATCGTTATCAAAACAGGTCAGGATATATCAGCAAATTCTTGAAATTTTTTAACAAAATAATTAACTGCTTTTTTGTGGACATTTTTTATGGTGATTGATGAGCTGCCCTCATTGATAATTATTTTCCCAAGAACCATCCCCGTTTCGCCCGACAGTGAATTTATTCTAGCAATCGGTATTGATGTTAGCTTTGACGCAAGCATGCCTTTGCATAGAAACATGATGCGCCTGTCTGTGAGTACCAAAAGACCATTTTTCCAGTCCGTATACCCGTAACAAAAAACCAATACCTGTTCGTTTTCCATCAAGGTTTCTGGAAGGTGATGTAGCTGTTTTCTGATAGTCAGCAGGTCATCACCAGTAAATTCGGCCATCGTTTTGCGTGCACCTTCAGGATCTTCTTTAATTGCAGTATTGAAATCAATCAAATCGTTCACCTCTCGTTGCTTAGTAAACTTCGGAGTGATATGCATTACTCCCGCGTCACCTGCCCTGAAGATGGATATATCCTGTATTTATCCTTGCCTTCGTTGCATCGCACCACTATCGATTTGTTGTAATTGTAAAGATCGATGCTGCTGAGACTGTTACAACGATAACCGTTAGATCGAATCTGTTTTACAGACAGATCAATAAGCTTGTCGCTGTCTATGCGGTAGTCGATATCTGCACCCCTTTCAATCGGCACCCCTGCGCTAGTTCGCCGTTCAATGCGCCGCTGCCGCTCCTTTTTCCATTTCGACGGTGTTCTATTCGATGATGACGGGGATGTAGAGTTGATATCAACGTCCGATGTTTCTACCACGACAATAAGAAGCAAAAGCAAACCAAGGACAATCAGAATGCTGATTTGGATAGCATTTCCTACTGCTTTGATTGTTTGTTTTTTCTTTAATTTCTTTTTCTTCTTTTTTTCCGCTTCGTTTTCCTTCAGTTCCTTGTATTTAAGAGCCAGTTCGTCCGTCATTTCCCCGTCCCCCTGATGCACAGCTTCAGGCTCAACTCATAAACCTGCATCCTGGCTTCAATCGGCTTGTCCTTCACAACAGGCAAGGTAACGTCTATCGTGTCCTGTACTGCATCCGGCGACATCAACTTCATCAGTGTCACCATTTCCGATTCAGATACTTCAGGTATAGGTTCTGACTTGTCGGCGCTGTATTTGAAGCACGGATCGACAATGTGCTGCATGATTTCTGCCGTATAGTCTTCATCGGTCTGGGCAAAAACGCTAAGGGAAAGACAGGAAAAGAAAGCAACAAACAGACTGGCAACGGTATGCTGCTTCATAACAACCCCTCTATAGCTGTATGAATTACCGACAGCCGCGTGAGGCCGTCGGGCCGTTGCCAATATCCGCGTAAAGGAAATTCCCCGCTTATTCACCCCGGCAAAGGGAGCTACCCCTTACCTGGATAGACTGGTTGTTGTATTCAGCGGGTAACCCGACGATGGGTTAGCGCGAATATTGGCAAGGTCATGATAAGTCTAAAAGGTTGGGTGCATCAAGGAAAACTTGCAAGTGTGAAAAACGCATTGACAACCGTATACGCGTCGTTCTACTCTTATGTCTGGTTGAATTTCAATTGATGAGAAATCTGAAATGGCGAAACCAAAGCGTGAGATAAAGTCGCCGGATTTATCCAACCCGCCGACTGCGACAGATTTTTTTGATGCGTTGAAACAGATACTTACTACAGACCGGCAACCGGTCAAGAGTGAGAACAGAGAACCGACAAGCGAAGAGTTGAATACCAAGTATCGGCTTCGCAGGAAACCCGCCGCCTAGATAGTGATATCCCTATCCCTCCGCTGTCCGCTTACGAAGGTTCGCGGATTTTGATACATAAGTCCCATTAATTTGCATGGCCTTTTTTTGTCATTAAAACGGTATTTATTCACTCTTCACCGTAACATAAGGCGCTATAGCCTCCACCGTTTTCGGCCCGATACCGGGAATCTTCAGCAGATCATCCACAGACTCATACGGCCTCCCATCGGTGATCTTGATTGCCGTAACCGGGCCGATTCCGGGAATTTGCTCAAGCTCATCCTTTGAGGCGCTATTGAGGTTGAGAGGCTGGTCATCACGGGTCCGTATCTTCGCCACCTTTTGGCGGAATGATTTTAGTTCTTCAGCCTCCTCCCGCTGGCGTTTGCGCATTTCAGCCAGGATACCGGGCTGGGTTGACTGCCAGATACCAGCGCGGTTTAACAGGGCGATGATACGGAGGTCCTGAAGCTCCTCAAGTACTGTATGGCTTGGTACACCATCGGGACTCGGACGGGTCTTTCCGTGTATCCTGGCCAAACCCTGTTCAATGAGGAGATGACCCAGGTCATGACCATCATGGGTTTCAATGAAGGCGTAATAGCGAACTAACGCAGAGCGTCCCGGCGCTTGAGCATAACTGGTGTAGATAGTGAACGGCTGGGATAACACCTCTTTAACGTATTCGGCAGCCTGTTCACCGTAGCGTACCACGTCATGGGGGTCTTCCAGCCCGAAATGGCGTTGTTGCTCACGGATTCTTTCCAGTACGGGCTTGCTGTTGTAAGTGGTTTCAGGGCAATCGACATAGTACAGCCGCAGGTGCAGTTCGCGGCCGCCGGCGTTGACCTTGAAACTGTCGCCGTCGTTCAGGCCGGCATCGATGAGCGTGACGTTTTCGATGCTGACAAGCTCTGCCGCTGACAGGGGTTGGGAAATACAACAGGCAACAAACAGTACAGGCAACAGGTACGATTTTGTAATCTTCATCCGTCAAACCTGCAACCAGAACGTCACGGGTCCGTCGTTGGTAAGCGAAACCTGCATGTTTGCGCCGAAAACCCCGGTTTGCGCCTGCCCGTGAGCCTCCCGGGCGAAGTCCGCGAGTTCCCGAAACAGGCGTTGTCCCGTTTCCGGCGGCGCGGCCGAACTGAAACTGGGACGGTTGCCTTTGCGGGTGTCGGCCGGCAGGGTGAACTGCGGGACCAGCAGCAGTTCGCCGCTGGTATCTTGCAGGCTGAGGTTCATTTTCCCGTCGGCGTCGGAAAATATGCGGTACTGGATTATCCTTTGGGCCAGTCGCTCGGCTGTTGCGGAAGTATCCTGTTTTTCAACACCGATGAGCGCCAGGATACCCCGGTCGATTTGCGCTACGGTCCTGTTATCGACCTCTACCCTCGCTTCGGTGACGCGTTGGATCAAGCCGATCATTTGGTTTCAGGCGTTCACAAAGAGAGAAATTCGTCAATCCCGTCACCACAGACGTAGTATTCGGCGGGGATCATACAGAGCAACATGTTTTCGCTCTGTGATCTCTGTGTCCTCTGTGGCTCATACAGATAGCCTGGTAACCTGCCGGTCATCGGCAACCAGCAACAAGTCGGCGCGGCGCCTGGCGAACAGGCCGTTGGTGACCACGCCCACAACCTGGTTGAGTTGCTGCTCCAGTTCGGCCGGGTTGAGGATGGAAAGGTTGTGGACGTCCAGGATGACGTTGCCGTTGTCCGTGACGAAGTCCTCTCTCAGGGCCGGCTGGCCGCCCAGCTTGACGATTTCCCGGGCCACGTAGCTGCGGGCCATGGGAATGACTTCTACCGGTAACGGAAATTCTCCGAGCACGTCCACCACCTTCGTATCGTCGACGATGCAGATGAAGCGGTCGCTGACGGCAGCGGTGATCTTCTCCCGGGTCAGGGCGCCGCCGCCGCCCTTGATCAGTTGCAGGTGCCGCGTGGCTTCATCGGCGCCGTCCACGTAAACCGAGAGTTCGCGTACGCCGTTCAGGTCGATTATCGGGATATTGTGTTGCCTCAACCGGGTTTCGGTCGCCACCGAACTGGCTACGGCGCCGTCGATACGGTGACCGATGCGCGCCAGTTCATCGATAAAGCAGTTGACCGTGCTGCCGGCGCCGACACCCACGACCATGTCATCTTCTATGTATTCGATCGCGGCCCTGGCGACCCGTTGTTTTTTTTTCTGGCTCATTGACACAAACGCTCTTAATGTTCAGCAGTTCCCGCTGAATTCCGGGGTCAGAGTAAAATCGCCGAGGACGTTGGCAACAGCAGCTCCGGTGGTGATTTTACTCTGACCCCACCTATCCGACCGGCGTTAGCGGGAACTACTGCTTAATGTTATCTTATACACATGTTTGCAGAATACCAACCGTTAATCAGCGCGGCAGCGACCAGGGTTTACGACGTCGCCCGGCGCTCCTCCCTGGATTACGCTGGCCAGGCTTCCCGGGCGCTGGACAACCATATCTGGCTGAAGCGGGAAGACCAGCAATCGGTGTTTTCCTATAAATTGCGCGGCGCCTATAACCTGATTGCCACGCTGAGCGACGAGCAGAAATGCAGCGGAGTCATAGCGGCTTCCGCCGGGAACCACGCCCAGGGTGTCGCCCTGGCCGCCGGCAAAATGAATATCGGCGCAACCATTGTGATGCCGAAGACCGCGCCGGAGATCAAGGTAAGCGCAGTAAGGCGTCTCGACGCCAGGGTGGTCCTGCACGGCAATACCTATGATGAGGCCCGGTTGCACGCAGAAGAACTGGCCGCCAGGGAGGGCAGGACCTTCATCCCGCCCTACGACCACCCGCTGGTCATCGCCGGGCAGGCTACCGTGGGCGTGGAACTGCTGGAGCAGTGTGATGAGCAGCCGGACTGTATCTTCGTCCCGGTCGGCGGCGGCGGATTGATCGCCGGGATCGCGTTGCACGTGAAAGCGACCAGCCCGGGGATAAAAGTTATCGGCGTGGAGCATGACGGGGCGGCCAGCATGTACCGGGCGCTGGAAGCCGGTGACAGGGTCACCCTGGACCACGTGGATATCTTCGCCGACGGCGCCGCAGTGAAGCAGGCGGGTGAGGAAACATTCCGCATCTGCCGGGAGCTGGTCGATGAGGTCCTGCCTGTGAACGTGGATGAGATCTGCGCGGCAGTCAAGGATATATTCGAGGATACCCGCTCCATCCCGGAGCCGGCAGGGGCACTGGCCCTGACCGGGTTGAAAAAATATGTCCAGCGGGAAAACCTGAAGGACAGGCGCCTGGTCGCCATTCTCAGCGGCGCCAACGTGAACTTTGACCGCCTGCGCCATATCGCCGAACTGTCCGCGCTGGGTGAACGGCGGGAGGCGTTGATATGCACCACGATTTCCGAACGCCCCGGCAGTTTTCGCTCCCTGTGCCACGACCTGGGCCCGCGCCAGATCACGGAATTCAACTATCGGTACTGCGATACCGAAGAGGCGCATATCTTCGTGGGCGTGCAGTTGCGCCACGGCGTCCGGGAGAAGAACCAGTTACTGGCAAATTTACGGGACAAGGGCTACCAGGTCATCGACCTGAGCAATGACGAAGTGGCGAAGATGCATATCCGTTACATGGTAGGCGGCCATGCGCCCGGGGTCACCGATGAACTGCTGTACAGGTTTGAATTCCCCGAGCGTTCAGGGGCGCTGCTGCATTTTCTTACACAGATGAGCTCGCGCTGGAACATCAGCCTGTTTCACTACCGCAATCACGGGGCTGCTTACGGACGGGTGCTGATGGGCATACAGGTGCCGCAGGACCAGACCGGCGAATTCCAGGAATTCCTGGACGGCCTGGGGATTGAGTATTCGGAAGAGACGAACAATCCTGCCTACAGGATCTTTCTGAATTGATACGTTAAAGGGGACAGATTTGAAATCTGTCCCCGTTTATATTGGTGGGTATCAACCGTCGTGCCGTGACAGGCGTTAAACTTGAACCAGAGGTTCAAGTGGGAACAGCGGACGTTATATCAGGCTTCCTGCTTCAAGCAGGCTTGCACACAATAACGCGGTCAGCTCCCTTTTTTACAGGAAATAAGCTCAAGTTTCTGTCGGCCTGTTCACGAACACGACAGAAGATACCCAAATCAAAACCAGGGAAGATATTTTATTCGCCCCTGGTCAGAACGCCGTCAATCTTGGTTTGCAGGCGTTTTACTACCGAACCCACAGATTCAGTATAGTCCCTGTTTTCCAATTTGTATGTAAGCAATTCATTGGCAATATTCAGAGTCGCCATAATGATCATACGTTCCGTCCCGATCACGCTGCCGCTGCTCTTTACCTCCTCCAGTTTTTCATTGACGAAATTAACTACGGCATGTAATTGCTCCCGTTCGTCCGCCGGACAGGAAATCAGGTATTCCTTGTCCAGGATCGATACGGGAACCGGCTTGGCCTGTGTCACGAGCGTGTTTCCATGGCGCGCAGACGGGCGATCATTGATTCGACGCGAAACCTGGCCTGTTCCGTTTTTTCAATCAGTGCAGCGCGTTCGCTGATCAGGTTTTTTTGCTGGTTGCGCAAGGTGGAATTCTCGTTTTTCAGTGCATCAACTGTCCGGATAAGATCGTCAACCCGCGCTTCAAGCACCCCCAAATCTACATTTTCTGATTTATTATCTGGCATAAGTTTATATTCCGCGGCTGGTTTACCCCACTAAACGAAAGCTTATACCTGTCAATATAGAACGCGCTTGAAGGGCGGTCAAGATCAGAGACCCCCCTTCTGGTAAATTACTTGAGTCAGCGGGATGGATATGTCGCCATTGCTTTTGACAATCTATCACGGTACCGTAACTAAACCTGGACAAATCAGAGGCCGTCAAATGAAACACGGCGAATTCCGCAAGCGCCGAAAGAAACTCATGGACATGCTGGGAGATGACAGTATCGCCATCCTGCCCGCAGCGCCGGAGAAAATGCGCAATCGCGACGTCGCCTATCGCTATCGTCAGGACAGCGATTTCTATTATTTGACGGGGTTTGCCGAACCGGAGGCAGTCGTGGCGCTTATACCCGGTCGCGGCCAGGGTGAATTTGTCCTGTTCTGTCGTGAACGCAACCGCGAGCAGGAAATCTGGCACGGCACCCGGGCAGGCCTGGAAGGCGCCTGCGCTGATTACGGCGCGGATGATGCCTATCCCATTACCGACCTGGACGACATTCTGCCCGGCCTGCTGGAAAACCGGGAACGGATCTATTACACCATGGGAAACAACGCCCCTTTCGACCAGCGCGTACTCGGCTGGGTCAACCAGGTGCGCGGCAAGGCGCGCAGCGGCATCCACGCGCCGGAACAGTTTGTCTCCCTGAACAATATCCTGCATGACATGCGTCTGTATAAGAGCCGCCATGAAATCAGCATGTTACGCAAGGCCGCCGCAATTTCGGCAACTGCACATATGCGCGCTATGCGGTCATGCCGGCCGGGGAAAACGGAATACCAGATTGAGGCCGAACTGATCCACGAATTCATGCGCCAGGGCGCCCACAGCGCAGCTTATCCTTCCATCGTCGGCAGCGGCGCAAACAGTTGCGTATTACATTACATCGACAACACCAGGGAACTGGAAGACGGCGACATATTACTGATCGATGCCGGGGCCGAGTATGAATCCTATGCGAGCGATGTGACCCGTACGTTCCCGGTCAATGGCCGTTTCAGCAGCCAGCAGCAGGCAATCTACGAAATTGTCCTGGCGGCGCAGCTTGCTGCAATCGACGCGGTGAGGCCGGGCAACCACTGGGCGCAGCCTCACGACGCGGCAGTCGAGGTATTGACCGAGGGGCTTGTTGCATTGGGGGTCCTCAAGGGAAAGCCGAAAACCCTGATAAAAGAGAAAGCCTACAGCCGGTATTTCATGCACAAGACCGGGCACTGGCTGGGGATGGACGTACACGATGTCGGTGATTACAAGGTAGGTGAAGCGTGGCGCCTGCTGGAACCGGGCATGGTAATGACCGTCGAACCCGGGCTGTATTTCCCCCCGCAAAAAGGCCTTGCCAGGAAGTGGTGGAACATAGGCGTGCGTATTGAGGATGACGTACTGGTAACGAAAGCCGGGCATGAGGTGCTGAGCCGCGATGCACCCAAGGGTATTTCGGAAATAGAGGCGCTGATGGAGCAGGGTGTATAAGGTAATCCATGTATGATGTAGCGGTTATTGGCGGCGGCATGGCCGGCGCCGGTCTTGCCTGTTCCCTGGCCCTGGAGGATATCAGCATAGCCCTGGTTGAAGAGCAACAGGCGCGCAGCGGCAGTCCCCGGGATAACGATGCAAGAGGTATTGCTTTATCCCTCTCGTCCCGGAAGATACTGGACGATATGGGGATATGGTCGAAACTGGGGCGATCCGCCTGCCCGATAGAGCGGGTCCACGTCAGCACGAGAGGGCGCTACGGCAGCGTCAGGATGTCTGCCGATATGCTTGGTCTGGACAGTTTGGGATTTGTGGTACGCGCAAGCGAACTGGGACGGACCCTGTACGAGGAGATCTCGGGTCACGACAACATCGATCTGATCTGTCCGGCAACAGCCGACGGTATCGAACGCGGGGCTGATTCGGTAACCGTACGGTACCGGCAGGCCGTTGAGAATACCGCCCTGGAGTGCAAACTGCTGGTAATTGCGGACGGCGCATTTTCGAACTCCAGGGAACTGGCCGGGATAAAAACCAGGCTCCTCGATTATCAACAGGCGGCCATCGTCTGCAACGTCGGGATTTCACGGAGCCACCGCAACACCGCGTACGAACGCTTCATCCCTGACGGCCTGGTTGCCTTCCTGCCGCTGCAGGATGCGCGCAGCGTCAGCGTTCTGGTGGCGCCGGTTGAACAGGTGGACGAGTACCTGCGACGGGACGACGAGGCATATCTCGACCTGCTGCAGGAAACCTTCGGCAACCGTCTTGGCGTGCTGTCCGCGGCCGGCGCCAGGACTTCCTATCCACTGTTTTTGCAGCAACCGGAAGCGCAGACGAGTGAGCGAACCGTGCTGCTTGGCAATGCGGCGCATACTATCCATCCCAACGGCGCCCAGGGGTTTAATCTTGTTTTGCGGGACATGGCGGAACTCGCCGGATGTATCGGGACAACCTTGCGCAATGGCGGCGACATCGGCGCCCAGGCGGTTCTGAATGCGTACGGTTTGTCCAGGCAGGCGGATCAGCGGCAGGTAATTCGTTTTTCCGATGTATTGCAAAGAACATTCAACGATACGGGCCCGGTGAAATCCATGCTGCGCAACAGCGCCATGCTGGCGCTGGATGCGTCACCGGCCCTGAAAAAAGAATTTATCCGGCGGGCGACCGGACTGCGCACGAAACCAAAGCGGGAGAGACCGGCGCCGGGCGTAAAAGTCGGGCGGGAGCCCGGTGGCCGGAGAGAAAGCGGAAAAGCAGGCACTGCGTCTGCCCCCTCACGCGTTTCACCCACCGAAACCCTGGATACGGAGGTGCTGGTAGTCGGCGGCGGCGTGATCGGCTGCAGTATGGCCTTGTTGGCGGCATCCGGCGGCATTGACTGTATCCTGGTCGAACGGAACAGCTCATTTGCAACCGGGACACCGGCAGCGGATGCGCGCACCCTGGCCGTGTCCCTGGCGTCCCGGCAGATACTGTCTGCGATCAAGGCCTGGCAGCAACTGCCGGAGGAGGAGATCGGCCTGTTCAAACACATGCACGTATGGGATGAAAACGGCGCCGGCAGCCTTCACTTCGACAGCGCCGATATCGGCCAGCCAAACCTGGGCTATATTGTTCCGCAGAATGTACTGGTGGGCGTGCTGGAATCGATACTTGCGCAACATCCGGGCATATCGGTGTGCGCAGGCGCTGAACCGGAGAGCCTCAGCGGCGACGAAAAGGCAATCAGGTTAAGGCTCAACGACGGGAAGGAGGTGTCGGCTAAACTGCTTATCGCCGCGGATGGCGCCGGGTCGAGGGTCCGGCAGCTTGCCGGGATGGATTACGCGTTGCACCGGTATGGACAGTCAGCCGTGGCGGCTGTCGTTACCACGGCCGAAGAGCATGGACATACGGCGCGTCAGCGGTTTTTGACGGACGGCCCCCTGGCTTTTTTGCCCATGGCCGATCCGCACCGGTGCGGCGTGGTCTGGTCGACTACACCTGCCCGGGCTGAACAGTTGCTTGCCATAGGGAAGGCGGAGTTTCAGCAGGTGCTTGCGGACGCTTTCGAACACACCCTGGGCGCCGTCACGGATGTGGGGATCAGGCAGGGTTTTCCGCTGCAAAGGGCACAGGCGCGGCATTACTGCTCCGGGCGCGTCGTCCTGGTGGGCGATGCGGCGCATTGTGTTCATCCGCTGGCAGGCATGGGCGCCAACCTGGGCCTTCTCGATGCGGCAAGCTTGTTCCAGGTGATTAACGAAGCCGGGAGGAAAGGGCGCGACCCGGGTAGTATGGCAGTGTTGAGACGTTATGAGAGATGGCGCAAGGGTGAGAATTATATGGTGATGATGACCCTGGAGGGTTTAAAATACCTGTTTGAAAACCAGGCCCTGCCGATCCCCCCGCTAAGGAATGCCGGGATGGGCCTGTATGATTCTTTTCAGGCATTGAAGAATTTTACGATGCGCCGGGCAACAGGCCTGGCCGGCGATCTCCCTGATATTGCAAACAACGGCTGATGCGGATGGAAAGCTCAACACCGACACATTTTATCCGCAGGATTATCGAAGATGACCTCGCCCGGGGCCGTTACCCCGAGGGCATCCACACGCGCTTCCCGCCGGAACCCAACGGCTTCCTGCATATCGGCCATGCCAAGGCGATATGCCTGAACTTCGGCATGGCGGCGGAATACCGGGGAAAATGCAACCTGCGTTTTGACGACACCAACCCGGAGAAGGAGGACATGAAATACGTCGACGCCATCCGGGAAGACGTGCGCTGGCTCGGGTTTGACTGGGAGGACAGGTTGTTTTTTGCCTCGGATTATTTTGCGCGGCTGTTCGAATTTGCGATCGAACTGATCGAGCAGGGCAAGGCCTACGTGGACAGCATGAGCGCGGAGCAGATCAGGCAGTACCGCGGCACCCTGACGGAACCGGGGGCCGACAGCCCCTACCGGAACCGGCCGGTAGCCGAGAACCTGGAGTTGTTCCACGGGATGAAAGACGGAGAATTTGGCGACGGTGAGCATGTGCTCAGGGCGAAAATCGACATGCAGGCGGCCAACCTGAATATGCGCGACCCGGTTATCTACCGGATCCGCAGGACCAGCCATTACCGTACCGGCGATGCCTGGTGTATCTATCCCATGTACGATTTCACCCAGTGCCTGTCGGATGCGCTGGAACACGTCACCCACTCGTTATGCAGCCTGGAATTCGAGGACCACCGTCCCCTGTACGACTGGTTTATCGACAACCTGGATACCCCGGCGCGCCCGTACCAGTATGAATTCGCCCGCCTCAACCTTGAATACACGGTACTGAGCAAACGCAAGCTGATCGAACTGGTCGAGGACGGGCACGTGGATGGTTGGGACGACCCGCGCATGCCCACCATATCCGGCCTGCGGCGGCGGGGGTTCACCCCTGAATCCATACGCGACTTCTGCGAGCGAATCGGTTTGACCAAGAGCGATACCTATATTGACGCGGGGGTGCTGGAACACGTGATCAGGGACGAACTGGGCGCCTCAGCGCCGCGCCGTATGGCGGTTTTGCGGCCGCTGAAGGTCGTGATCGATAACTATCCCGATGATGAGGAAGAGTTGCTGGATGCCGCCAATCATCCACAGGACCCGGCCATGGGCACGCGTAAGGTCCCGTTCAGCAAGGTGATCTACATCGAGCGGGATGATTTCATGGAAGATGCGCCGAAAAAGTTTTTCCGCCTGGCGCCTGGCCGTGAGGTGCGCTTGCGCTATGCTTATTTCATTACCTGCAACGAGGTGATAAAGGATGAACAAACCGGCGAGGTGCTGGAATTACGTTGCAGCTATGACCCGGCCACACGGGGCGGAAACGCGCCTGATGGCCGCAAGGTCAAGGGGACAATCCACTGGGTATCGGCAAAACACGGCCGCGCAGCAGAGATAAGGCTCTATGACAGGCTGTTTTCCGTCGCCAATCCCGACCGGGGCGAGCAAGACTGGAAGGCCTATATCAACCCGGCTTCCCTGGAGACTCTTGACCATTGCCTTACCGAACCGGACCTGGCGCCGGCACAACCGGGCGAGAGGTTTCAGTTTGAACGCCTGGGGTATTTCTGCGCGGACAGGGATGGCCGGCAGGCCGGCAAACCGGTATTCAACCGCATCGTGACGTTGCGCGATAGCTGGGCGAAAATAAGCAACCGGTGACAGAAAACACCGTGGAGAGATACAACCTGGAGGAGTTGAAATGACAGATCAAAACGCCGCACTTTTCCAATCAACAATCGGCAGCCTGCCCCTGGTGAACCGGGGCAAGGTCCGTGATATCTACGATGTTGATGACGGCCACCTGCTGATCGTCACCAGCGATCGTATTTCCGCCTTCGACGTGGTGCTGCCGGATCCGATCCCCGGCAAGGGCAGCGTCCTGACCACGGTGTCCAATTTCTGGTTCGCCAGGACGCAAAACCTGATCGGCAACCACCTGACCGGCCGCAGCCTTGAGTCCGCCGGCCTGCGGGAGGATGAAGTCGGGCAACTGGAAAGCCGCGCCATCGTGGTCAAAAAACTGGCCCCCCTGCCGGTAGAAGCCATCGTGCGCGGGTATATCATCGGCTCCGGCTGGAAGGATTACCAGCGCAGCGGCACGGTCTGCGGCATCGAATTGCCGGCCGGTCTGCAACAGGCGCAACAGTTGCCGGAACCGATATTCACGCCGTCCACCAAGGCGGAAGCGGGGGAGCACGATGAAAACATCAGCTTTGCGGAGACCGTTTCACTGCTGGGCGCCGACCTGGCCGAAAAGGTGCGTTCGCTCAGTCTCACGATCTATCGGCAGGCAGCGGAATATGCCGCCGAAAGGGGCATTATCATTGCCGACACCAAGCTTGAATTCGGCTTTGACGGGAACGGGGAGCTATACCTGATCGATGAGGTTTTGACCCCCGATTCATCCCGCTTCTGGCCGGCTGATTCCTACCGCACCGGCATCAGCCCCCCCAGTTTCGACAAGCAGTACGTGCGGGACTACCTTGAAACCCTGGACTGGAACAAACAGGCGCCCGGCCCGGCATTGCCCGGGGAAGTGACCCGCCAGACGGCAGCCAAATACAAGGAAGCCCAGGACAGGTTGCTGGACAGATAGAAGACAACCGGATTTCCCGATTCAATGATTCCCCTGCACGACGACAACCCGACGCATATCTTTCCCGTCCTGACCGTGACCTTCATCGCGGCCTGCGTGCTGGTGTTCCTGTGGCAGATGTCCCTGGGTTCGCAGGGCTACCAGGCGTCCGTCTATGCCCTGGGCGTTATCCCGGCAGTACTGTTGAACAAGGCAACGCTGCCGGTGGAACTGGCTGTCGTCCCGCCCACCGTGACCGTGTTTACCTCCATGTTCCTGCACGGCGGCTTCATGCACCTGGCCGGCAACATGCTGTACCTGTGGATCTTCGGCAACAACGTGGAAGACGCGATGGGCCACAAGCGGTTTATCGTGTTTTACCTGCTGTGCGGAGTCGCGGCCGTGTTCGGCCAGGTACTGCAGAACCCGGCCTCCGAGATTCCCATGATCGGCGCCAGCGGCGCGATATCAGGGGTGCTGGGCGCGTACCTGATACTTTATCCCCGCGCCAGAGTGCTGGTTCTCATCCCCCTGGGTTTTTTCCTGCAACTGGTCAGGCTGCCGGCAATATGGGTGCTGGGCCTGTGGTTCGCCATACAGTTGGTCAGTTCCGCAGTCACCTCGTCGGAAGGAGGAGGGGTGGCCTGGTTTGCCCACATAGGCGGCTTTGTCGCCGGCATGGCGCTG
>MKWU01001137.1_pt1 | contig 47937 bp, 34 predicted proteins | sample 809101 | NCBI WGS metagenome assembly MKWU01 (sample SAMN05860141, study PRJNA318959) | sponge metagenome | host: Aplysina aerophoba | place: Slovenia: Piran, Adriatic Sea, Gulf of Piran | collected 2013-05-07 | reverse complement strand
CCGCATCCAACTCAGCCCCAGAGGTCCGCACCTGCTGGGTCTGACACGTGACCACTCACTGTGCCTGTGGCAACTCGACACCCACAACAGAATTCTCATAAGGCGACTGGAGATTCCCTGGTGCCCCCCTCTGCCACCAACCATCCTGTCCGACGAGACCGCCTTTCGGGGTGATGGAAAACAGCTGGTCGTCCCCTGGTACCCCCACAACACAATGCAGCTGTGGAATCTGGGTGAGGATGGTAAATGGCGACAAGGGAGAACAATAGAAACAACAACGAGTACCAAAGACTATTGCCGCAGTCATCCTTCTCACTGGGACAAATGCGATCGCGACCACATGCTGCTCAGCATAAAATCGTCGTGCGACGGACTCATGCTGACCAGGAGCACCGACAAAAGCACCTGCCTCTGGCACAGGATCAGGGGAGGGCGCTGGCACTGCCTGATGCAATGCCGAAAGCCAAAAAACCTTTACTACATGCCCCCTCCCTGCATGTTCCCACTGCCCCTCGGCCGGACGGTCTGTACCTCAGCGCAAGACCGCAGGGGTCAGACCCATTTGTGGTTTCACGCAATCAACCAGTATGGACAACTGTACAAACTGATGATGACGCCCATCAGCGGACCCATGACCCATGCCGCACCAGACGGCCTGACGCTGGTGTGCGGCCACGAGCGTTGCCTTCAGTTGCAGCAGCTGACCGGCCCGGCCGACGAGAACCACATGCCCCGGCAACAGGAGCCGCCGTGACAGCAACACCCAAACACGATCGGGTGCGGTAGACGGCCCGGGTACGAACAGGGACCTCAATTACGTCATGAAGCGCCGGGCTGTCGTCATGAACACAGATCGCATCAGGGCCCATTATCAACCGCTAGTGCGCGAACGAGTCTGGCTACAGTCGCCGCTACCAGAACAGGGGCAATGGCTGGCCACCTGACTCATCCTGGCAGCACTCACCCTCGCGACAAGGCGCATCACCGGCCATAGAGAGGCTGCCATCACGCCCTTGCTGCCATAACACTTTCAAACGACGACAGAGTCCAAAAGCAACGACAAAACGAAAAAGGACATTTCCTATGAACATCTTCTCCGATCGCTCGCCAGGCCGAGCCGAAGCGCCTGAACCGGGCCTCAACAAGCCCGCCGCAACCTGCGCGCCGTCCAGCCTGACAGCCTGGTGCAAACCCGGCCTGACGCGCGTCAGCATGGCCGCAAAGGCTCTGCCGCAGCAGCATGAAACAGCACCGCCCCTTGCCAGCGTACAGCTCTCTGATGCAGCCCCGGCTGACCTGCAGGCTGGCATCCAGGATCTGCCCCACGAGATTCTGTGCCAGATATTCGACTACCTGCCACTCTCCATTCACGGCCAGTGCGCACTGGTGTGCCGCCACTGGCACGCCAGCCTGCCCACCACCAGACAACGCATAGCCCGGTGGCTGGAGAGTCTTTCTCCGTTACAGCGCCTGAGGATTCCGCCGCTGGCGGTCGGATATAGCAGTCGTACAGGTCCCTTTCTGGCCCGGCAAAGGCATAAATTATTCCCGGCTATGCAAACTCAGCACCAGCAATTGGTACGACTACAGACAGCACGCCAACAGCCCGACCTGACTCCCGGCACACAGCAGCTGCTGCGCCACAAGGAACAAACAGCCTGCGGCTTGCTGTCCGGACTCATTGGATACAGTCTGCAACACCACCGCTTTCAGGAGGGACAACTGAGCCTGAAACCCGTGAGCTGGCATCCGCCACCCAGTGAACCGGTTCTGACAGTCGACCGCAGCCCCTGCAGTCGTTGGCTGGCCACAAGATACCAGCGGGATCCAGGCGACCCCGGCATTGCAGCAGCCCTGCGCCTGTACGGTTGGCGCGATGGTGGCTGGCACGAGGAAAGGCTCGTTGGCGCGCCGGTCTATCCCGTCACATGCACAGCATTTGCCGAACGGATGCTGAACACGCTGTTCACCATGCAGGGCTCTGAGGTCTTTGTCTGGCGCCTGGCTGCAACCTCCGGACACTGGTACGCTGAGAAACTCTACAGCGTCCCCTCTTCCTACCGGCCCTACATGCTCGTAGTTTCGGACGAGGACGACCTGATCGGCCTGTCCAGAAGAGAGGGCCGTGCTCCCGGCTTTCACGTCCAGATCTCAATCTGCCGGGCGGATTTGCAATGCTGGGAGCATGCTCCACCACAGCAGTACACAAGAGTGCCCATGTTAACGACATGCCGCAGGGGCCTGGGTATGCTGGGCCTGCTGTGGAATTGGACCAAACCCGGGCCATATCCGGTCCACACCACGTCAATACTGATCCAGGGGAAGGGACTCGATCCGGCCAGCCACGGGCTCTGGGGCGCTCAGCTGTATACTTTGAATCCCTGCACGCCCCCCGTGACCCGAATATGTTTATCCCCTGACGGTCAGCACCTGCTGGGTCTGGGGGGCGACAAACTCTGTCTGTGGGAACTCGACACACAGAACAAGGTACTCCTGAAAAAACGGCAATTCTCCTGCTGGCCGTCCTCCCGGCACATTTACGTGACGCAGAGAGCCTGCTTTTGGGAAGATGGCAAACAGTTGCTGGTCGCCTGCACCCCACACCAACTACAACTGTGGAGTCTGCATGAAAATGGTGACTGGATTGAAAGAGCCAGACTGGAGATTCCGACGACATTCGACATCCATTCCGACAGCCAGCAACGCGAACTGTGCCCTCTCCTTATTGAGCAACAGACCCTGGGACTGCGAAACGCAGACTCCATGCTTGTCTGGCAGCTGGGTACGGATGGCCAATGGCAACTTCTGATGGAGCGCCACAACAACAGAACCGAGCGACCCGCGCCCCCGCAATTCACGCAAGGTTGCGGGACGACTATCTATACGACAGCGAATGAGATATCGGGTGCAGGAACCCGCTTGTGGATTCATGCATCGAACCTGCACGGACAGTTTTCCAAACAAGTGCAGATGTCCACCCCAGGCCCGCTCTTCGCCCAAAGCCCGGACAGACTCTCCCTGTTCTTCAACGAAGGTAGTCAGGTGCACTGTCTGCAGCTGGTGCATCCGCAGGACCTTGCACGCCCGCAGCCAGAGCCGGGGGCGCACTGACGGGAGCCATCCCCCGCCTTCAGCTCTCTGAGTCCTGACCGCCCCCCTGGCAAGCTGTGCCTCTCATCTCCCTGCTGTCTCCCTGAACAGAGGGGGTGCCGGTGCCCCATTGATTTCTGGAACTTTCAGGCGGTGACAGCGTCCAGGTTCACGGCCAACCAATGATGGAATACCCCATGAACGTCTCCTGCGGCCGCCCCGCACAAACACCCGCACCAGGCCTCGACAAGGCAACGCAAACCGACGAGCCGCCCAGCCGGACAACACTGGGAGGGCATAGCCTGACGCCCGCCAGCACGCCTGCAACAGCCTGGCCGCAGCAGCATGAGACAGCACGGGCCCTTGCCGCAGTCTCTCTACCGGATGCCTCCTCGACCTGCCAGCGCACTGGCATCCAGTCTCTTCCCCAAGAGGTTCTCCGTCTGATCTTTGGCTACCTGGCTGTCTCAACCCACAGCCAGTGTGCACTGGTGTGCCGCCATTGGTACAACAGCCTGCCCACCACCAGACAACGGGCAGCCCAGTGGCTGGAGAGCCTGTGCCGGCCGAATCGCCAGCGGATCAGCCAGCTGGCAATGGGTTATCGCAGTCGTACAGGCCCCTTGCTGGCCAGACCGGGACATGCACTATGGCCCATACTGGAACGCCAGCACCAGGAACTGGTGCGGCTGCAGCAAGCACACCAACGCCCCGGCCTGACACCAGACACCAGGCAGCTGCTGCGCCACCAGGAACGGACAGCCTACCGCGTTCTGTCCGGACTCATTGGCTACAGTCTGCAACACTCCCCACTTCAGACTGGAGGACAACTGCGTCTGAAGCCGGTGAGCTGCCATCCACCCGTACCAGAGCCTGTGCTGACAGTCACCGGCAGCATCTGCAACCGCTGGCTGGCTGTACGTTGCCAGCGGGATCATGGCGTGACCCCCCTGTACCTGTACGGCTGGCGCGACGGCAGCTGGCATCAGGAAACCCTCGTCCCCGCACCGGTGTGTTCCGTCACCCGTGTCGAATTCGCCAGACAGATGCTGGACACCCTGTTTACCATTCAGGGCGCTGCTGTCTTTGTCTGGCGCCGGGCCGCAGACTCAGGGCACTGGTGCGCTGAAAAACTGTACGAGGTCCCCTTCCCCTGGCTGCCCTACAACATCATAGTGTCGGAGAAGGACGACCTGATCTGCCTGTCCCGAAAGAGGAGATTCCACCCTTCGGGCTTGCGCATCCAGATCTCAGTCTGCCTGACGGGTTTGCAATGCTGGGAGCATCTTCCACCACAGCTCTACCGCACAGTACCCAAGGTTATTTCCTTCCAGTACGGATTCGGTATGCTGGCCCTGCTTTTTGGCAACACTACCGGGTCGAATCCGGCCCGCACAGATTCGGTACTGATCCTGGGAAAGGGACTCGATGCTCGCAACTCCTGGCTCTGGGGTGCCCAGCTGTACAGGCTGAAAGTGCGCACGCCCCCCCTGGATCGAATCAAGTTCTCCCCCAACGGCCATTACCTGCTGGGCCTGGCCGACACGAGACTCTACCTGTGGGAACTCGACACACAGAATAAAATTCTCTTGATGAAGCTGCGATTGTCCTGCTGGCATCCCCACCCACAAAGCCTCATGGCACAGACAGCCTGCTTTCGAAACAATGAAAAACAGCTGGTTGTCTTGCGCTCGTCCCACCGACTCGAACTCTGGAATCTGCACGAAAATGGTGACTGGCTTGCAGGAACCAGCATAGAGACGCCTTCGACATTCGACGTCGATTCCCACCACCAGCGGCGCGCACTGCAGCTTTATAGTGAGCGCGAAATCCTGGCAATACAAAACCTGGATACCCTTCTTGTCTGGCACCAGGCAGCGGACGGCCAATGGCAATTTGTGCTGCAGCGTCACAACAACAGTACCGACGCGTCCTTCCCCCTGATATTCCAGCGAGGTTTCAGCACGGCTGTCTATACGCAAGCCTGTGAGACAGCGGCTGCCGGGCCCCGGTTGTGGATTCATGCACCGGATCTGGCAGGACAGCTCATCAGACAAGTCCGGATGGTCATCCCGGGCTCACTCTTCAGCTCAAGCGCGGACGGACTCAGCCTGGTGATCAAGGACCACGACAGTGGCCGGCTGTGCTTTCTGCAGCTGGCGCGTCCGCAGGACAATACACCGCAACAGCCAGACCACAGACCGCAATGACGCCCCCTCCGCCCTGAAAATGCGGTGGCTCCGACAAGCTTCTGGCCGAAACTTTCAAGCGCGAACAGAGTCCAAAGCAGGAGTAACGACCAACTGACAGGAATGCCCATGAACATCTCCCCTCATCGCGCACCCGAGCGCCCCCGGTCAACAGCGAAGCCAGGTCCCCACAGACCCGCGCCAGCCAGCGGGCCGCCCGGCCCGAAAACTGCAGGAGGGCGCAGCCTGACCCTCGTCAGCACAGCCACAACAGTGCAGCCAGGACAGCATGAGGCAGCACAGCCCCTGGCCAGAATACCCTGCGCTGATCCAGCCCCTGGCTGCCAGCAGGCTGGCATCGAATCTCTGCCCCAGGAGGTTCTGGGCCTGATCTTCGACTGCCTGGCAGTCTCAACCCACAGCCAGTGTGCATTGGTGTGCCACCATTGGTACAACAACCTGCCCACCACCAGACAAACGCTGGCCCTGTGGCTGGAGAGCCTTATTGCGCCGCAGCGCCTGCGGTTCAGGCAGCTGGCAACAGGTTACAGTAGTCGTACAGCCCCCTTCCTGGCCCGGCAGGGACATAAATTATTCCCGGTGCTGGAATGCCAGTACCAGGAGCTGCTGCGGCTGCAGCAAGCGCGCGCACAGCCAGACCTGACACCAGCGAGCAAGATGCGGCTACGCCAACAGGAGCGCACAGCGCAGGGCTTTCTGTCCGGACTCATTGCCTACAGCCTGCAACACCACCAGCTTCAGCCCGGACATCTCACCTTGAAATCGGCGAGCTGCTATCCGCCAATGACCGCGTCTGTTGTGGCAGTCGAAAACAGCTTTTGTGGCCGCTGGCTGGCAGTACGCTATCGACCGGATGGAGGCTCTGTATCCTTGCGCCTGTACGGCTGGAGCAAGGACAGCTGGCATGCGCAAACCCTCATCCCGGCGCCGACTGATGGCGTCCGCGTGGTCAAATTCGCCATACAGATGCCGGATACGCTGTTCGCCATTGAGGGTCAGGACGTCGTTGTCCGGCGCAAAGCCGCCGACTCAGAACACTGGTATGCTGAAAAACTGTACGCGATCCCGCCCTCCTGGCAGCCCTACAACCTCATAGTCCCGATTGACGACGATCTGATCAGCCTGTCCAGCATGAGGGGCACAAGCAGAAATCCCGGGTTTCGAATGCAGATCTCAACCTGTCTGCCCAATCAGCAGCGCTGGAAGCATTTACCTCCACAGCACTACGCAAAAGTGCCCAAGGTCATTACACACCAGAAGGGGCTCGGTTTGGTGGCCCAGAATTTTGTCTATAGACACAACAGGCCTGCCCCCGCCTATACGAATGCAATAGTGATCCATGGAAAAGGGATCAGTCCTGCCTGGCCCCCGGTCTGGGATGTCCAGCTGTACATCCTGAAAGAGCGCAGGCTCCCCATCACCCGAATCCGTTTATCCGAGGACGGTCAGCAACTGCTGGGTGTGACAGCCATGACACTCTACTTGTGGCAACTCGATACGCAGAACAAAGTCCTGCTCAAGCAGCTGCAGCTTCCCTGCCAGCATTTTCCCCGACTGACAACCCTGACAAATGTGGCTTCCTTCCGGATGGATGGAAAACAGCTGGTCATTCCCGGCTCCCCATACGAACTGCAACTGTGGAACCGGGATGAGAACGATCACTGGTCTGAGGGAGAGACACTGGCGATACCGCCGACACTTGATGTCGAATACTACAACCAGGAGTGCCTGATCGAGTTTTCTCTTGATGGTCAGCTGCTGACAAGAAGCACCAAAGACAGCCTGCTCATCTGGCGGCTGCGCACAGATGGCCAATGGCAACCGCTGATGCAGCGCCCAAACGACAGTATCAATGGACTTTTTCCCCGTGTATTTATGCAGGGCTACTCCAGGGGGATCTGGACGACGGCAAAGAATGCACAGGAGGCGGGAACCCGCTTGCTCTTTCATACACTCGACCAGTATGGACAGCTCAGCGAGCAAGTCCAACTGGTCATCCATGGCCGAATAGTGGGAACCTGTCCTGACGGACTCACCCTGCTGGTAGCGGAGGAAAACCAGCTACGTTTTCTGCAACTGACCCATCCTGATGACAAGCAACACCCGCAGCCGCAGCAGAGGCCACAATGACGGCGACGACGATTGTCGCCTTCCTTGATCCCACTGAACGCTTTTTTGTTTTTCGTCCCTGACAAGCGGAAACATCGCCGTGGCAAGGCGTGCCTCTCGTCTTCCATTGCCTTTCAGGCGCTGCCCCTGGTAACCCGTCAGCCGATGAAACTTTCAGACGGCAACGGAGTCCATACGCAACGGCAACAGACAGGCATACCCATGAACATCTCCCCTGATCGCGCACCCGGGCGCCCCCAGTCAGCAGCGCAGCCGGGCCCCGACCAGCCTGCGCCAGCCAGCGCGTCGTCCTGCCCAAAAACTGACAGAGGACGCAGCCTGACCCTCGTCAGCGCAGCCACAACCGTACCGCCAGGACAGCATGAGACAGCACGGCCCCTTGCCAGCGCCTCACGCGATGGTGGCACACCAACCTGCCTGCAAGCTGGCATCCAGTCGCTTCCCGGCGAGCTTCTGGGCCTGATATTTGATTGCCTGGCACTCTCGACTCACAGTCAGTGTGCACTGGTGTGCCGCCGCTGGCATGCCAACCTGCCCGGCATCAGACGACAGATAGCCCAGTGGCTGGAGAGCATGGTTCCTTCGCACCGCATCAAGTTCTGCCAACTGGCAGCCAGTTACAGCCAGCACACAGGCCCTTTGCTGGCCCGGCAAGGACATGAATTATTCCCGCTGCTGGAACGCCAGCATCAGGAGCTGGTGCGACTGCTCAAAGCGCGCGAACAGCCCTGCCTGACACCGGACAGCGAGCAACTGCTACGCCGCCAGGCACGCGCAGCCCGGGGTTTTCTGTCCGGGCTCATTGCATACAGCCTGCAACACCCGCAACTTCAGGCCGGACAACTGAGCCTGAAGCCGGTGAACTGCCAGCCACCGCTGACAGAGCCGGTGCTGGCAGTCGCTTACAGCCTGTGCACCCGCTGGCTGGCTGTACGCTTTCGGCGGGATGACGGCCTGGCATCCATACGCCTGTACGGCTGGCACGACCACAGCTGGCACGAACAATCCCTCGTCCCCACGCCGGTCGGTCCCGTCGCAGTTGTCAGATTCGCCAGACAGACACCGGACAGGCTGCTCACTGTTCAGGACTCTGACATCTTTGTCTGGCGCCCGGCAGCAGACTCAGGACACTGGTGCAGGAAAAAACTGTACGGCGTCCCGCTCGCCTACAAACCCTATAACCTCATGATCGCGGTGAACGACGATCTGATCAGCCTGTCCAGAAAGACGCGCGCAGGTTCTGGCCTTCGCATACAGATTTCAGTCTGTCTGAGGGACCGGCAGTGCTGGGAGCATTTGCCACCACACCACTACAGCCCGGTGCCCAGGGTCATTACACACCAGGACGGACTCGGTTTGGTGGCCCTGCTGCTTGACTGTGAAAAAACCAGGCCAGGCCCTGTCTACCAGAATTCAATACTGATCTGGGGAAAAGGGCTCGATCCTGGCAGCCACCACTGGAACTGGGGTTCCCAGCTGTACAGGCTGAAAGATCGCCCGACTCCTGTGACCCGCATAAAATTGTCCCCCGATGGTCAGCACCTGCTGAGTTTGACAGGCATGACACTCTGCTTGTGGCAACTGGATACCCACAAGAAAGTGCTGCGAAAGAAGCTGGAGCTCCCCGGTCAGCATTTCCCCCCCAACACCACTCTGACAAAGATGATTCTCTTTCGCGCAGATGGAAAGCAGCTGGTCGTCCCCAGTTCTCCACAGCGACTACAGCTATGGAACCTGAACGCGTGCAATCAATGGCGAGCCGGCACTACAGTCGAGATACCGCCGACACTCAACCTCGCCTCCGAGGAATTCTCACTCCATATGTCGCTGGATGGCCGGCTGCTGGCACGCAAAACCGACACCAGTCTGCTCCTTTGGCAGCGGCGCCCCGATGGCCAATGGCAGCTGCTGATGCGACGCCCCAACGACAGTATCAACGGCCCCGTTCCCCAGATATTCCTGCGAGGTTGCTACGCGACAATCCAGACGACAGCCAAGGATCCCCAGGAGGCAGAAACCCGTCTGTGGATTCAGACGCCAGGCCCGCACGGACAGCTTGTCACACAAGCCCAACGGGTCATCCATGGTCCAATAGTGGGGGCCAGTCCGGACGGACTCACCCTGCTGATCAGGGACGGCCATCAGGTGCGTTTTCATCAGCTGACCCACCCGGAGGGCAAGGGCACCCAGCCGCCATGACAAAGGCCGCCATGACAGGAGCCATTCCCCCTCAGGGCGCAACCCGTCACGAGTCGCAAGTCACAAGTGCTTTGAGTGGCTTTGCCTGAGAGGTGCTGCTCCCGCACGCCTTGATACGACTCCAGAACCCGGGTTAACTGATGCGCAAGCCTTGGAAAGCCAGCTTCAGGGGAGTACTCCTCCGCAAAAACCAACCGGAACTTGTTAAAAGCTGCTGCCAGATTGTGCCAGGTCGACATTGAAGCCTTTGCAGAAAGCTGCCTCAGTCAGTCTGCCAGCAGCCCCAAAGGCAAGCAGCAGATCCGCTCCCTGTCTTGCGTTCAGGGGCGCACCGCAGCCAGGCATCGCAGGCGCAATGGCGGACCGACAAAGAGAGCTGAAAAACCATAAAGCAATGCTTGTGTTGCTTTATCTGTTTCTGGTGTGGTGAACCCCTTGAAAGCAACGAATAGATTGCCTTGCGAAGTGAAAGCAACGAATAGGTTGCCTTGCGAAGTGAAAGCAACGAATAGATTGCCTTGTGAAGCAAAAGCAACGAATAGATTGCCTTGTGAAGTAAAAGCAACTAACATGTTGCCATTAGCTATACAAGAAACCTATGTGTTTACACTGATGACTTCGATACTGCACCAGATAAAACAGCGGCGAATGACACTCGGCCTCAAACAGAGTGACATGATGTTGCGTGTAGGCGTATCTCGTCAGCAATATCAGCGCCTGGAGTCCAAAGGCAACCCCAGACTAAAAACCCTGGAGTTGATCGCCAAGGGCTTGAATAGCGAACTTATGCTCATACCAAAGGAAAAGCTTGGCGCTGTTATGGCGCTGCTTGAACAGGAGAGTACCGAGCCAGGCAAGAAGCCTGTGTCCCAGGCACAAAAATCTGCACAACCTGCAAAAGAAGAGGCCAGGAAAAGTCTTTCAGATGATCCCTGGCAGGATTTGCTGGGGGATGAGTCATGAGCGATAGCCGTGCCGATAAAATAAACGTACTCAAGCTGAGCTTGCACGACAGGCTGGTTGGCTATTTGGCTGGATTTCAAGGTGGTAGAAATGTGCTGAGCTTTGCCGAGGAGTTCAAGAGTGATGTAGGTCGCCCCACATTCAGTTTGATTACCCACCCAGCGTTTCCGCGTTCTGAAAAAATAATGTCGGAACCCTGGGCAAGAAACCAAAGATTGCATCCTGCGTTGTCCAATTTGCTTCCGGAGGGATCCTTGCGGGAGTTGATTGCGCAAGGGCTCAAAATCCATGTCGACAACGAGTTCCATATGCTCTCATATTTAGGTGCTGACCTCCCGGGCGCTTTGGTGGCTGAGCCGATGGAACCTGAAGATGTCCCAGATAGTGTTCTTGATACTTACGGCAAAGCTCGAGCACTGAAGTTTGACAAAGTATTTTCGGAAAATAAATTTTCGTTGGCCGGCGTTCAGATGAAATTTTCCATGAAGAAAAAGGATGGACGCTACAATCTTTCCAAAGGCGATGTTTTGGGGGATTGGATTGTAAAAACCCCTTCCACCAAGCATAAAGATGTACCTGTGAACGAATACACCGCAATGAAACTTGCGGAATTCGTTGGAGTCGACATTCCAGAAATCAAGCTGGTCGCGTTGAACAAGATCGACAATCTTCCTCAGATAAGCCTGCCCGATGAAAAGCTGGCCTTCGCCATCAAACGTTTTGATCGCGATGAGGATGTGCGTATCCACATGGAAGACTTTGCCCAGGTACTGGTCAAGTATGCCTATGAAAAATACAACTCAGCAAGCTACGAGCAAATCGGCCGGATTATTTACGGTTATTCTGGTGACGGCCTGGCCGATGCACAACAATTCGCCAGGCGATTGCTCGTTAACATTCTTCTCGCCAACGGTGATGCGCATTTGAAAAACTGGAGTTTGATTTATTCAGATAAAATCACACCAAGGCTTTCGCCAGCATACGATATAGTTACCACGAGCGTATATATCGATGGCGAGACGAATTACGCGCTCAATTTAGGGAAGACTAAAGATTGGTATGACGTATCAATGCCACATTTTCAGTCCTGGGCTGATCGTGCCGAGATTCCATGGAGAATAATTAAACCTCACTTGGATGATGTAATGGACAAGGCCCGAAATCTCTGGCGAGAAGCCATTAAAGATCTCCCAATGAATGAGATACAGAAGAAAAACCTTAAGGATCATTGGGGTAATTTGCATGAGGATTTCAGAATCAAATAGTGCCAGTCCGAAAACCCTCCCAAATTTCAAACCAGTCGACACATTGATTTTCAGGCACGGACAATTCTCACCAGCGGCGATTTGATTTCCGGGTTGGTGGTTGACTCTGCTTAAGCGGCTCTTTGCAGGAGACGCGGCTTATCCCGATCTTTTTCATACAACAATTTGCCCAATCGATGCACGTTGTTGCGACAACTGCCAGAGCCGTACAACACTTGCAAGCGAACAGCACATACTTTCAATGGGCTTGATGAGCAAAGCTTCTTCAGCTTTACCCGAGCGTCTTCAGTCGTAAACCGCCAGTCCGTTTTATGCTGATACTGGTTGCGTTCTACCTCCCAGGCAATACTTCTGTCTTCATCATTTCCCGCTCAGGAATGCGCCGCTGAAGACACTGCCTGGCAAGAATGCTGAGTTCAATCTCTGCCATATTGAGCCCACTGCAGTTTCAAAGAGCCCACTCACCAGGGCGCTGGCTTGTGGCGCAAAAAAAAACGGGGAACTGACACGACTTCAGTCTGTTATCGCCGGGTGCCCGCCCCCTGGCTCCCCCCTCCAGCACAAGGCGATGACCGCCAAGTCATTGGCCTGTGAAACCATCAGATAGCGACAGAGTCAAAGAACAACGACAACGCAATCGCAATGATGGACATCCCCATGAACGTCTCCTACGATCGCTCCCCCGGCCACCCCGAAGCGATACCGCAACCCGGCCCCGACCAGGCAGCTCAAACCGGCAGATCACCTGGCCTGGCAGCTGTGAGGAAACACAGCCTGACCCGCTCCAGCACGCCCGCAGCAACGCAGTCTGGACAGCAGGAGACAGATCAGGCCCTTGCCAGCGCCCCGGCCCCGACTCCAGCCTCAGGCTGCCAGCGGCCGTGCATCCAGTCTTTTCCCCATGAACTTCTGTCCCTGATATTCGACTGCCTGCCACTCTCAACGCACAGCCAGTGCGCACTGGTATGCCACCGCTGGTACGCCAGCCTGCCCAGCATCAGACCACGGATAGCCCAGTGGCTGGAGACGCTTTCGCCTGTGCGCCGCCTGGATTTCCGCCAGCTGGCAGTCGGTTACAGCCGTCGCACAGGCCCCTTGCTGGCCCGGCAGAAGCATCCATTGTTCCCGCTGCTGCAACGCCAGCACCAGGAGCTGGTGCGGCTGCAGAAAGAACGGCAACAGCCATGCCTGACACCAGACTCAGAGCAGCTGCTGCGTCGCCAGGAACGAACAGCCCTGGGTTGTCTGTCCGGACTCATTGGCTACAGCCTGCACCAGCCCCCACTGCAGACCAGTCAACTGAGCCTGAAATCGGTGAGCTGCCATCCACCGGTGACAGAGCCTGTGCAGATGCTCTCTTTCAGCCGCTGCAGCCGCTGGCTGGCCGTACTGTGCCACAGGAATCAAGACACAGCATGTCTGCGCCTGTATGGCTGGCAGCAAGACGGCTGGCACGAGCAAACCCTCGTCCCCGCGCCAGTTTGTCCCGTCACAGTTGTTACATTCGCCCTGCGGATGCTGGACACGCTGTTCACTATTCAGGACTCTGACGTCTTCGTCTGGCGCAAAACAGCACAGGCAGGACACTGGTGCGCTGAGAAACTGTACAGCGTCCCCTTTCCCTACCAGCCCTATGAACTCATGGTTTCGGATGAGGACGATCTGGTCAGCCTGGCTACAAGAGGCGATCTTTATCCTGGACTTCACGTCCAGATCTCAAATTGCCTGACGGGCTTGCAATGCTGGCAGCATTTGCCACCTCAGCAGTACAGAAACACACCCAAGAGCATCGCACACCAGAAAGGACGTGGTCTGCTGGGCCTTCTTTTCGAGGAGACACAAAACAGGCCGGACAGGGTCCTGATCCTGGGAAAAGGACTCAAACCGACCTGGAACGGGCTCTGGGGCGCCCAGCCGTACAGGATGAAAAGTCACATGGCATTCTTTTCTCAAATACGATTTTCCCCCGATGGCCAACACCTGTTGGGCCTGACCAACACGCGACTTTGCCTGTGGAAACTCGACACAGAGAACCAGATCCTCCGGGAAAAGCTACAACGCCCCTGCTGGCGCCCCTACCCACGCAGCCCCATGGCACAGACAGTTATCTTTCGAAAGGATGGAAAACAGCTGCTCGTCGCTCACTCTCCTCATCGACTACAGCTATGGAACCTGCATGACAACGGTGATTGGCATGCAGGCGCCTCAGTAGAGACGCCATCGACATTCGACTCGGCTTCCAGCCACCAGCAACACGCACTGTGCCTTTTCCTTGAAGACCGGATCCTGGCAATCGGAAACGCAGACACCCTGCTCGTCTGGCATGGGCGCACAAACGCCTCATGGCAACTGCTGATGCACCGTCAAAACAACCGGAACGACAGACCCGCTCCCCCGGAATTGCATTCAGGTGTCGGCGCGGCCATCTACACGACAGCAAACGAGGAAGTGGCGGACGCAGGGACGCGCTTGTGGATTCATGCACCGGACCTGCAAGGACAGCTCGTCAGACAAGCCCAGATGATCATCCCGGGCCCGCTCAGGGGCACCAGCGCCGACGGACTCAGCCTGGTGATCAACGACGGGAACCAGGTGCGCTTGCTGCAGCTGACACATCCGGATGACAAGGATGACAAGGATGACAAGGATGACAAGGATGACAAGGATCCGCATCGGTAGCTGCTGCAACAGACGCCCAGGCGAAAGAAACTGTACGAGCCTGCGCGCTATCTCGCCAGATACGGCGTTTTCCTGTCTGATCAATGCAAGGCTCCAGACAGTGTTTCCAGCCCTCCCCGCCAATGCTGGCCACAACCAGGTGCCCATCGACTGCTGGCGGCTCTTGTTCAATACTGCCTGCAACGGCCGCGCCTCCCGGCCGGAAAACTCTGTCTGAAACCCGTGACCGGCCCCCGGAGGCCGACAGAGCACATGTGCCTGCACAGTTTCAGCTCCTGTAGCCGCTGGCTGGCCACAGGCTGGCGGCTCCATGGCACAGGTCCCTTGTTGCTGCGTCTCTATGGCTGGCAAAACGGAGGCTGGCAAACGCAAACGCTGCTCCCTGCGCCCGACACGCCTGTCACAAAATTCCTGTTCGCAAGCCATGCTCCGGACAGGCTGTTGAATGTTCATGGCCCTGATGCGTTCGTGTGGCGCAGAGTGCCAGACTCAGGGCACTGGTGCGCACAAGAACTGTACAGTCTTCCGCTTGCATGCGACAAGCACACACTGCTTCCCATGCAGAGCGGCGATTTGATCAGCCTGTTTTTCTGGCAGAGGCCGGCCGAAGGTTGCCTGATGTTGACTTCGGATTCTCTGATCACTCAGCAAAGCTGGCAGCCTCGTTACACACAACACTACTGGAGAGAACCTGCTGTCGTTACATGGGTGCTGAAGAAAAATCTGGTGGCCCTGTGTTTCAACACCGCGTGCACCCAGCCTGCCAACCAGCCGCGCAAGCCGCCCAGCATCTACAGGAGTTCTGTGCTGCTCTGGGGAAAAGCACTCAATACAGCCGGGCGCGAAGACTGGAGCGCCCAGCTTTATACCTTGAGCTGTCGCCCGGCCCCTCTGCTTGAGCTCCAGTTCAGCCCCGAAGCCCGCCACATGCTGGGCCTGAGAGAAAACCGGCAACTGTCCCTGTGGCAACTCGATACACACAACAGGATCCTGCTGTTACAGCTGGAACTCCCCTGCTTTGTCCCCTCGCCCACCACAGCCCTGTCAGAATATGCGCCCTTTCGCAACGATGGCCGACAGCTGGTCGTCCCCCGCTCCCCCTGCCAGATGCAGCTATGGAACCTGAGTGAGGACGATCAATGGCTGGGAGGCTCCACACTGGAGACGCCGCCCACGCTCGAACAGCATGCGAATCCAGACGTGCTCAAAATCAAATTCTCGCCCGATGGGAAAATCCTCGCCCGGGAAACCGGGAGAGCCTGGGCCATCTGGCACATGAACACAGATGGTCAGTGGCACCTTCTGATGCAACGCCAGAAGAAACGCGTCCATTGTCCGCAGCTACTCCTGCCAGAGCTCAGCGCGGTAATCGCTACCATAGCGGAAGGCATACAGACCCGCCTGGTACTTCATGCACCGGACCAGTATGGACAGCTCAGTTGGTAACTCCAGATGCTCCCCCCTCTGCTCGACAGCATGCATATCCCCGGATGGGCTGACCCTGATCACCGGCTTCGCCAACAACTTGAACTTCCTGCATCTGACCTGCTCTGCTGAGCCCCCCCGCAATTATCGCTCTATCCCCGGACGGCCTGAACCGGATGAGACGCTCTGACAAACGGGCCCGTTCCCCGCACCTGACCGTCCCACCCGCCGGGAGCTGGCACATCCGCCACCAAGGCTCCAGCGAACGGAACTCTCTCGTTCCTTGAGCTGTCTCAAACATAGAGCAGTTTTTTCGTTCCGGCAGGTGAACAGATCATGGCCATGCCCCCAGCCCAGAGTCCCCCACTCGCGCAGGCCAGTGCAGCGGGGACATCGCTATTGTCTGACCGGCCTCACCCTGGTCGCCCGCCCGCCCCGGCGGCCCTGGACGCGCCGCCCCGCCGCATCAGCCCCCCTCCTGACGCGCCCGGACCTCTGGCCCCGGCCCGGCCGAGGCAGGTCAGCGCACCGCTGGCTTCTGCCCTGCTGGGTCCCCTGCCTCGGCCCCAATCACTGCCGGGCGAACTCTTGTGCCGGATATTCTCCTACCTGCCCGCCACCACCCGTAGTCAATGTGCGCTGGTCTGCCGCCACTGGTACGCCAACCTGCCTGACCCCAGGATGCGGGCTATCGGCCAGTGGATAACCCAGGGTTCACTCTATCAACGCTCAAGCGAGTCCTGGCTGGCAAGCGCCTACAGCTGCCGCATCAGCCCCTGGCTGGAACGCCTGGGATGCGAACTGCTGCCCAGGCTACAAGCCTGGCAGCAAGAGCCGCAAGCGGCCCCAAGCTTTCCTGGCTTCCTGCGCTACTGCCTGGATCAACAGATACGCCAGACGCGCCACCTGGCGTTGGAGCCAGCGACCATCAGCGGGGCAGCCCCCCTGCCTGTAAGAACCTTCTGTTTCAGCCCCTGCGGCCGCTGGTTTGCTACAGAATGCCTGGCTCCATCAAAGACAAGAACAAAGACAGACGTCCCCGTTATGAGAATTCATGGCTGGAACGACAACGGCTGGCAAGAAGAACTGGTTCCTCCCGCGCCGAAGCGCCCTCCCTCTCTCGCCAGTTTTTGCTGTAAGCCGGCTGCCACCATAATCAGTTTCCACAACCGGGAAATCATGGTGTGGCAGAGAGCACCGGATGATGCGCAACAGGATTACACACGCCTGTACAGACACTGGCCAGCCAGTACTCCCTTCCCGAGCGGACACTGGAATCGCACACGCCTGTATAAAGTGGACAAGCCATACGCCCTCACCAACATGAAGACCACCAATGACGGCGACTTGATTGTACTCTGCTGCAACCAACAGTCAGGCTGGGGGGCTCGGCTTCTCTTTTTCAGCCCTGCGGACAATGAGCGCAACTGGGGACAACCCCGGGTGCAACCCTACACCAAACAGCCTGTCACTATCGCCTGGGCAGGGGACGGATGCCAACTGGCTCTGGCACTGGCGACACCCCGCGCACAACTGGACCAGTACGATAATGCCGTGCACCTTTGGAGCAAGAACCGGGACGCCGACCACCCATCCTGGAGCTGCCGGGTGTACAGCCTGCTGCTCCAGGATGCCACGCTCAAGCACATGAAGCTCAGCCCGGACGGTCACTATCTACTGATCGGCTTGAGTGACGGTCGCTTCGCGTTGTTGAATCTGGATACCCGGCACCAGCCGCTGCGGGAACGGTATATAACTCTCGACTGCCCGCTCAGCCAGCCAGCAGAAAAAGAAATTTTCAATCTGTATTTTCTGGATAACAGTCAGCAATTGATCGTGCCTTGCTGTCGGTGGGGTGCTCTGGCCCTGTACAAAGGTCAGGACGGCTGTTGGAGAGAAGGGGACAAATTGAGCATCCCGGCAGTAGCCGGCGACCTTGTTCATACCACTTTGCTCGGGATGATACAGTCCACCGATGGCCGCACACTCATGCGGGTTTGTACTGGCCAGGTAGACATCTACTATCTGGACAACGCCGACCGCTGGATGCACGTGGTACATCGCCGGATAGCAAACACTGGTGACCCGCCTCCCCTGGCTCTTTTCCTGCCACCTTCGCGCAGACTCTGTCTCACAGTCAGTGGACCGCAAGGTGAACTCTGGATTAATGGGCCTGATGACGAGGGACAGTTTGTCAGAAAGGCCACTTTTTGTGTTGGCAAGCCAGTATTGCAGGTACGTTGCAGCCCGGACGGACTGTCGCTACGGCTGCAACTGCAAGGCGCTCCACCCCTCATTCTACAACTGACCGGTGTACCCGGCACGCAACCCGCCCGCCAGATTGCACAGCAAGATGCCCGGCAGCACTGCGGGCAAGCGCACGAGCACTCAGCAGACTGACGGCCATAGCCTGTCCGGCAGGGGTGACGACACGCACAACGCCGGTCTTTCCTCAGCTGTGCTCTCATAACAAGCAACCGCAAGCACGGCCCCCCAGGAAACAGCCAGAATCAGAAGGAAAGTACCTTGCCTGGACCCGGAAAAGACCATAGCCTGGTCACCTGCACCTGTGACACTTTCAGGCGGCGGTGCTGCTCCAGCGGTGACGTGCCCGTGGCGACAGTCTCTGGACAGACTGTTGAGTACCATACTCTCCTCCTGTGGCGCAGGACAGCAGACAGGGATACAGGCACGCCCGGAACCTGCACAGCTGCCGGCCCTGGCTCTCATGCCCGTGTCCACTGGTGCTCTGATCACTCTGTCCACAGCCCGGCAGGATGGCCTGGCATGAAGAACAGGCGTTCCACCCCCATCAATGCAAGGAGGCCCCACCCCGGAGGAACTTGCAGTCCATCACGCCTGTCCAACCGCTATCTGGCATAAAAATCGCCCCCCGATGCAGGGAGGGACAGCTGAAAAAAGGCAGCACCATCATGAGCAGCCCCTTGACGTTTACAGCTTCGCTGTCGCCCAGCTCTGACAGCAACACCCGCTCGCCGACACCCAACAGGCCGGTGGCCTCTGCCACTGTGCTTGCTCCACAATCACCCGCTGACGCCAGCGGGCCGGACGCATACCGCAGCCATACGACAATCGCAGCACTTCCAGACGAGGTGCTCTGCCAGATATTCGCTTGCCTGACGTTCTCCGATCATACCCAATGTGCACGGGTCTGCTATCGCTGGCACGCCCCTATGCTCCAGACTCGCACACTGGTAGCCCAGTGCATGAAGCAAGCGTCTGCCTGGCAGCGCCGACTCAGCATCCATTGGGCGGCGGGTTACAGCAGCCGCATCCAGCCCTGGCTGGCAGGTCACAAGGACCCGTTTGTGCCCATGCTGCTGCTCCAACATCAAGAGTTGCTACGCCACCAGGACCTTCTCCAACAACACCGACTCCTGGCACAGCCCACCGCACCAAACTCCCTGCAGCAGCAGGAGGCCAGGGCGCGTGGCTGCCTGTCCGCACTGGTGCTGGCGGGCCTGCATCAACAGATCACCCAGGCCAGTACGCTCAGGCTGACACCCAGCTGCCTCAAGGTCAGGGAACACCTTGTCCCTGCGTTTGCCGCCCGCTCCACAGGCTTCAGCCGCTGCAGCCGCTGGCTGGTCATCACCCAACCGCTGCTGGCAAGGCCTGCTCTGTATAACCTGTGCTCCCTTTACAAGTGGACGCAAGGCCTGTGGCAGGAGCAGCCGCTGATCCCGATTCCCAGGGAACAATCAGAACCAGGACAGGAAACCAGGCTGCAAGGCCCGGGCCCTGCCAGAGCCCCGGCACAAGATCGTCCCTTTGTGAGACATCATGTAGAGGCTTTCACTTTTTGTGGCAGACAGCCGGACAGGTTATTCACGGCCCACGCCGGTGGCCAGCTACTCTGCTGGCACCCGGACCCCGACCATGGCAGCTGGCACCCTGTCTCCGGACATCATGTCGACCCCGACTGGTGTTGTGTCTCGCTTCAAGGACATGCTGGCGGAGTCTGCTGGCCCTGTTAAAAAGCCGGAAGCCGCTTCAGGCCCGTCTGCTGCTGACCCCCGGCCGGGGTGATATGCGCTGGCAGGACAGCGTATCAAAAGAGTACAAGCTGCTACCGACCGCCACGGACTTTGCTCTCACCCATGAACAGCTGGCAGTGGCCAGCGCAGGCCCCGGCAGTCGGACCATAGACATCCGGGAACCGGATCTCAACAGCCGGCAGCCAGCAGCCAGGACAATGGGGCTTTCAGCACAGCTTCCTGGCAGCCGGTGAAGTCGCATTGCGCTTGAGTTATAGTCCAGACGCTCAGACCCTGCTGGCCATACTGGCCAACAATCGGCTGCGCCTGTGGAAACCGGACACCCGGCGCATGCTGCAGCCCCAGCTGGATATAGCCTGCACCCTGCCCCTGGATGACCGCCAGACTCTCCTGTCCAACAAGCTTTTCAGTCACAACCGCCATGACCTGGCAGTCCCCGGCACCTCACATCAGATCCAGCTCTGGACGCGCACGCAAAAAAACCTGTGGCAGCCAGAAGACACACTGACAATTCCACCGGAATCCGGTGCCTCGGCGGGAGACAAACTGCGCTACATACAGCTGTCCTCTGATGGCCGGGCTCTGGTTCGCGTGACGCACAGGTCCTTCGACATCTGGTTGCGTGTGGGCAGGCTCACTGGCAGCGCCTGCTCAGACAGACGCAACAAAGCGCAACGCCGAGTCTTTGCGCGCCCCTTCTTCTCGATGGCCACGGCCTGCTCTGTGTGACGGCGCATGGAGACAGGGGGCACCTTGGCCTTTATGGATTGGATACGCAGGGAAGGCTCACAACCAAAGCGCAGGCCACCCTCGGCGTCCCTGTGGCCGCTCTGCAGGCTTCACCAGACGCACTTTCCCTGCAAGTCACCGATGCCCATGGGCATCACAGCCTGTGGCTACTGACCCTTGTCTCCAACGACGGGAAAACTGACCGACGTACACCGTTTTCGTGATCGCAGGAGCCACCAGCAATCTCCCGGGCACCAGCTGACCACTGACCACTGACCACTGACCACTGACCACTGACCACTGACCACTACCCAGGGAACCTGAGGGCAGGCAGCAGGTCCAATCATTGAGTGTGCAAAAAAAACACGTTTCCAGAGACTGCGCAACAAACAAGGAAGTCTATGAATAATGAGACCGCCAAGCTTGCCGCTTTCATCACCTTCCCCGGCAAAAAAACACAAAGCCAACCCTGACACCCGCCGCCGGACACCCGGCAGGTCTCAGCCAGTACAGTATCGACGCAAGAAGTCTGTCGCCGTTGCTCGCGCCACAGCCAGCACCGGCCAACTGCAATCCTTGCGGCCTCCCAGGCCCCAACAGGCACTGCAACACGGCGAGCATCAGCCAACGGCCATCGCCCCGGCGCAGACCGGCTCCATGAACTGCAGTCCTGTTCAAAGAGGCATCACCGCACTGCCGCCCGAACTGCTGGACCACATCTTCTGCTACCTGCCGGTCTCCGATCACTTCTCCTGTGCGCTGGTCTGTCGCCGCTGGTATGCCCAGCTCCCCACCACCCGATTGCGCCTGGCCCGCTGGAACGCGCGACAAACCCGGCGGCCGCCGGCCCACAGCGACTGGGCCATCGATTATAGCTGCCGTCTCCACCCTTCTCTGGTGAGCCACAATACCGCGCTGCAACGCCAGCTCCAGGCACTGTTACGGCAGCAGGACCTGCTCAAACAGCACAAGCTCCTGCTACCGCCAGCAGCCCTGCTGAGTGCTCAACAGCAGGAGTTGACAGCACGCCGGTGTTTATCAGGACTCTTGTTGCACAGCCTGCATCAACGCATCACTCAAGCCGACCAGCTGACCCTGGACGCAGTGCCGATGGAAGAAATGCTCCCTGTCACCCGCGCCACTTTCAGCCCCTGCGGCCGCTGGCTGGCAACAGCTCAACGGCTGGCACCCGCGCTTGCCTGCGGCTTTCTGCACATTCATGCCGCCAGACAGGACCGGTGGCAACAGGAAATACTCATGCCCAGACCCTGGCAGCCTGTGGAACAGATCGCTTTTTGTGAAAAGCAACCAGACACACTGTTCTCCGCTCATAAAGACGGTCAGATACTTCGCTGGCACAGACAGGCAGACCCGGATTGCCCCGACATGGCCAGCTGGCACCCCTCACCCGTGGGCCAGGTAAACGGCCCATACCAGTGCAAGAGTCTGCATGGCCTGGTGGGGGGAAGCCTGATGGCTCTGTACTCACACCAGCAAACCCACGACCCCTTGCTTTGTCTGATCCGCTGGCCGGGGGACGACCAGGGCAGGAGTCTTTGTGTGGCAACAAACTATCAGGGCCATCTCTGCGCCATGGCCCTTGCGCCAACCTGTGAACAGCTGGCCCTGGCCATTTTCCCCTTCGAGCCAGACAGTGCCTGCCCGCAGATGCATATCTGGGAACCGGATCTGACCCCCGCCCTGCCAGGCCAGTGGGGCTGCAAGGAAACGCCGCTGCCGCACCAGGAGGACATATTGGCGCTCAGCTATAGCCCAGCCTCCCTCTACCTGCTGGGCCTGCTGGCCAGCGGGCGGGTTTGTCTATGGGAACTGGATGCCGAGCGCAAACTCCAGCCCCGGCTGGATATAGCCTGCGCCCTTCCCGTCGATGACAAGCCGGCACTGCAGTCCAATATCCTTTTCAGTCAGGACTGTCGCCGACTGGCGATTCCCTGCTGCGCACACAAGATCCTGTTCTGGGAGCACAGCGAGAAAAACGGATGGTTATACGCAGAAACAGCGATACTTCCCCTACAACCCGACGATCCTGCTGACGACGCCTTGCGTTACATTATGTTGTCTGTCACAGGTCATGCCCTGGTGCGCGTCTGCCAACAGACAGTGAGCCTCTGGCAACGCCGGGGCGCCAAACTCTGGCAGAAGATAGACCAACTCAGCGAGCTTGCCCCCGAGGCTCCCCCCCCCAGGGCCCGCGTATTGAATAGCCACGGTCTGTTCTGCACCACTATGACCGGACCGACAGGCAAGTTGTGCATTTATGGAACAGATCAGCGGGGACAGCTCGTCCGGAAAGCTGCGGCGGTCACCGGAGCGCCGCAGGTCAGTCTGCTGCCGACACCTGACGGCTTGTCCCTGCTGACCGCCAGCACCGACAAGACGCCAGTGGCATGGCAGCTGAGGGTTGCCACTGATCAGGACAGAGTGCAACAGCAACAAAATCCGGGGGCCTGACGCACCTCAGAGGCGGTGTGCGCGTGGCCTGCGATAACCGGCAGGTCCCAATGCCCCCCCACGATGACGCCCGGGCCGCGCACATTTCCCCGGGAGCGGGGCCTGCAAGCTGTCTTGCCCAGCTCTGGTGACAGCGATCATCGTCCCCCCGGCGCAGGCCGGCGCCCAGGCGCCCGCGTCCTTCAAAGCCCGGGTTCACTCCGGCACCCCGCATGTCCAGGTGATGCCAGCTCTGCACAGGGAAATCGACAAACCCGCTCTTGAAAGACTGGCATCCTGGTGGCGCAGCCCATAGAATTCCGCCACCTCAATTGTTCACTTTGTCAGACAGGAACGGAATGAGCCCGATCGCAAACAGGCTGCCGGCAGCACCAGCAGACAAACGCATCTGGGGACAGGCTTCAGGCGCGGCCAGCGCCTGCGCTATTGCAGATATAGCCCGCCAACACCCGGGACTCTCCCTGGTCATCGCCAGCGACACAGAACAGGCAGAGAACTGGCACAGGGAACTGAGCTTTTTCCTTGCCAGTTCCCATCCAGAGCAAGGTCCCTCCTCGCCGGAACTGCTCCAGTTTCCTGACTGGGAAACCCTCCCCTATGATCCGTTTTCACCGCACCGCGATCTTGTCTCTGAACGCCTGCGCACGCTCCATCGGCTCCCGTCCGTTACACAGGCCGTCCTGATCGTTCCCGTCTCCACGCTCCTGCACCGCCTGTGCCCCCGCAGCTGGCTACAGGGCAACAGTCTCGTTCTGGCCAGGGGGGACAGGCTCAACTGGCAGGAGTGGAAGCATCAGCTGGAAGCCGCCGGCTACAGTCGCGTCAGCACCGTGATGGCGCACGGCGAATACGCGCCGCGCGGTTCCTTGCTGGATATCTTTCCCATGGGCAGCCGCCAGCCATGGCGCATAGATCTGCTCGACGATGAAATCGACAGCCTGCGCACATTTGATCCAGAGACGCAACGCACTGTGGAACAACACGAGCGGGTATATCTCCTGCCCGCCAATGAGTTTCCGCTGTCTCCGGCCGCTTGCGATCATTTCCGCAAGGCCTGGAAAGCCACTTTCGATAATGACCCGCGCCTGTGTCCCCTCTATCAGGACATCGGCAAAGGGATGGCTTCCCCCGGCCTGGAGTATTTTCTCGACCTGTTTTTCGAACGCACAGAGACGCTGTTTGACTATCTTCCTGCCCAAACCCTGCTGGTCACCAGCAGCGCTCTTTCGACCCGGGTGCAGCAATTTCTGGCAGAAGCTCACCGGCGCTACGAGAATGCACGCCACAATCCGGAGCGCCCGTTGTTGCCTCCCGCGCGCGTTTTCCTTGAAGAAAACGCATTCGGGCAGCATCTCAAAGCCCATCCACAAATCAGCCTGACCGAGGAAGTTCAGCCCCACAAGGCCGGACGTGAGAACATCGGCTGCCAGCCGCTGCCGGAACTGACCGTCATAGCCCGCAGCGAAAACCCACTGAGTCGGCTGCAAGCCTTCCTGGCCGACCTGCCCCCCGACCATCGGGTGCTGCTGACGGCCGAGTCGCCTGGACGACGCGAAAGCCTGCTGGAGCTGCTGGGACGCGCGAATATACACCCTGCCCCCGTCACAAGCTGGCAGGCCTTCGTTCAGGGCGAGCAGCCGCTGGCCATTACCACGGCACCGCTGGACGCCCCCTTGTGGTTGCAACAACCGCCCTTGATCCTGATAACCGAGACCCAGCTGCTGGGCGGCCAGGTCATGCAGCGTCGCAGACGCAAGCAGAGCACGCATCAGGTCGAAAATCTGTTGCGCAATCTCGAAGAGCTCAAGAAAGGCGCTGCCGTTGTGCACCTGGATCATGGCATAGGGCTGTACCGGGGATTGGTCACGCTGCAAGTCGATGGCCAGATGCAGGAGTTTCTGCAGCTCGAATACGCTAACGAGGCCGCGCTCTACGTGCCCGTCGCGTCCCTGAATCTGATCAGTCACTACAGCAGCACAGGGGATGCCCCAGTACAGCTCAATCGTCTGGGAACGGACCACTGGAACAAGATAAAACGCAAGGCGGCAGAAAAAGCACGCGACAGCGCGGCCGAGCTGCTGGATATCTACGCACGCCGCAAGGCCTGCGCAGGCTTTGCCTGTCCGCCACCGGGCCCTGATTACCAGGCCTTTTGCGCCGGCTTTCCCTTCGAAACCACACCCGATCAACAATCCGCCATTGACGCTGTGGTGCAGGACATGACCTCCCCGCACCCCATGGATCGCCTTGTCTGCGGTGATGTAGGCTTCGGCAAGACCGAGGTTGCCCTGCGTGCCGCTTTCCTGGCCGCCCATGGAGGACGTCAGGTAGCCCTGCTGGTCCCCACCACCCTGCTGGCCCAGCAACACTACGAAACCTTTCGCGACCGGTTTGCCGAGTGGCCTGTCACTGTGGACGTCATGTCCCGTTTCCGTTCGGCAACACAGCTGGCAGCCATGCGCGAAAAGCTGGCTGAGGGCAAAATTGATATCCTGATCGGCACCCACAAGCTGCTCCAGCCAGGCATGCGCTTCGCCCAGCTGGGGCTGGTGATTATCGACGAGGAACACAGGTTCGGCGTCAGACACAAGGACAGGCTCAAGGCCCTCAGAGCCCAGGCAGACATACTCACCATGACGGCCACCCCCATTCCGCGCACACTCAACATGTCATTGTCCGGCTTCAGGGATCTGTCCATCATCGCCACACCGCCGGCACGCCGCCTCTGCGTCAAAACATTCATCCACGCTTTCGACAACAACCTGATCAGGGAAGCCGTATGCAGAGAATTGGGACGCGGCGGACAAGTGTACTACCTGCATAACGAAGTCAGGAGCATAGACAAAGCCGCCCGCGACCTTGAAACCCTGGTACCGGAAGCGCGCATTGCCGTGGCCCACGGCCAGATGCGCGAAAGGGAGCTGGAATCTGTCATGCAGGACTTCTATCACAAGCGCTTCAATCTTCTGGTGTGCACCACCATCATCGAAACCGGCATTGATATTCCCAGTGCCAACACCATCATCATCAACCGGGCCGATGCCCTGGGGCTGGCCCAGCTGCACCAATTGCGGGGCCGGGTGGGGCGCTCCCACCACCAGGCCTGGGCCTGGCTGCTGACCCCCGCCGGGGCCCGTCTGAACACTGATGCCAGACAACGACTCGCAGCCATAGAAAAGTCACAGGATCTGGGATCAGGATTTACATTGGCCACCCACGATATGGAAATCAGGGGCGTAGGCGAGCTGCTCGGCGAAGGACAGTCCGGACAGATTCAGACTGTGGGCTTCAGCTTGTTCATGGATATGCTCGAGCACGCTGCCAGGGACATCAAGGCCGGCCTTTCCCCCGACCCCGAGCGCTCCCTGACGCCAGGACTTACGATCAATCTGCACACTGCCGCACTGATTCCCGAAGACTTTGTTCCCGATGCCCGTATGCGTCTGGTTTTCTACAAACGCATTGCCTCCACGTCGTCATCAGAGCAACTCAGGGAGCTCCAGATCGAAATGATTGACCGCTTTGGCCTGCTGCCCGATCCGCTCAAACGCCTGTTCCGTCAGACAGAACTTCGCCAGCGCGCGGAACAAATCGGTGTAGAACGTCTTGATATAGGCCCCAACGGTGGGCGGATTGATTTCTCGGACAGCACGCACATCGACCCTGGCAAGGTCATCACCCTGGTTCAGAAACAGCCTGGACAACTGAAACTGGCAGGTCCCTGCTCCCTGAAACTTCTCACTGGCACGCCAAGCATTGAAAGACGTTTCCAGACGGCAGACCAGCTTCTCGCCAATCTGGCCTGATCGGCGTATAACGCTCTCTGGTGTCAGCACCGATTCCCGCCGCCTGCCCGCCGGACGGGCGGCGGTGGTGCTGTGGCAGGCAAACAGAGGGCAGCAACAGGCTTTCAGCCCTGAAAGAGAACCACTATTCACCTTATGAAACCCAATGCTCTACACCCCGCTTCTGCTCGCCTGGCAACGACTCTGCCAGGACAGGCTCCCGCTCCGGGCCACAACAAGGGCCAGACGCCAGCCTCCTGCACCCTTTTATCAGTGCTGCTGGGCATGCTTTTGTTGCTGCCCGCTTCAGGCCAACTGGCCGCCCAGACGCCCAGCCGGCCGGCACCCGACTCGAGCCGCGTGAAAGAGCGCGTGAAAGAGGATGTGCCCTGGTATCAGGTTGATGTCCTCGTGTTCCGCCACGCCAATGCAGACGCCTCGGCCGAAAGCCTTCCCGGTGGTTCACACAAACACCACATGCCTGCCCGCATGGTCACCCTGAAGCAACCCTCGCCTCCCTGTTCGGATGCCGAAGCCTTTGTTGCACTGCCGGAGGCCAGCTCCGGACTGGCACGCCAGGCTGCCATTTTGCGCAGTTCCCCACAGTATCAACTGCTCTGGAACAACAGCTGGCGCATGCCATTGCAGTCGGGCACCAGGCCGGTCGCGGTGTCTGTAATGGCTTCTCCCCGGGCAGGCCGGCACTACCAACTCGAAGGCGCCCTTCTTGTTTCAAGACAGCGTTTCGTACACATAGAAACACGACTTTGGTTCAAAGAAATCAATCCGGTACGCCCTCTTGAGCACATACTGGCGGATACACCGGTGCTGGCGCCGCCGGAACCCGTGGCTTCGCTGGCAATAGCGTCTCAGCCTGACCATTTATTCCCGCCGCCCGGTCATGCGCTCAAGTGCTGGCCGGCCGACACGGTCTACTACTCGCACAGCCGGCCTTTTTTCGCCAGCAAGCAAATGACTCTGGATAAAACAGCCTATATAGACAACGTAGAGCTGGGTGTGATCGCCAAAGTGCGCAGCTGGCAGCGGCCTGACAGCGATCCCACACGCGAGCAAGCCCCCTTGCCCCCGGCAGGCAGAGCCGCTTCAGGCGGTCCGGACGCGTAGCCGCCGCCAGAAAAACAACGGCAACCCGCTCCGGATACGCCCTGCGCGGCTGAGCGCGGCAAGGCCTGCGCAGAGGCGGGCACCGAGCAACCTGCACGAGAGAGCCTCAGACAGGCTGACTGGCCGCCAATGCAAGTGACCTCTGCACAACGGCCTGCCAGATAAGGAAACCAGAGATATGGAGCCGATGTTCGGGAGAATTTCACAGAGGTTTTGTGCCAGGCTGGCACAGACCAGAACGCGCGCAGGGCATCTGTCGTACAGGCCAGGTGGCACAGATGCAGGGCACCAGACCGGCAGGGGGAGCGGCACGGTTCCCCATACATTATTCTTTCAACCATCCACAGCTTGCTGACTTGATGAAAAAACTGAACTGTTTCAAAGCCTACGATATCCGCGGCCAGCTCGGCAGCGAGCTTGATGACGACATTGCCTACCGTATAGGACGCGCCTACGCTGCCTATCTCAAACCAGCGTCTGTTGCTGTGGGGGCCGATGTACGACTCACGTCCGAAGCTCTCAAGCGCGCCCTGGCGCGTGGCCTGACCGACAGCGGCATTGATGTTGTAGACCTTGGCATGACCGGAACCGAAGAGGTCTATTTTGCCGCCTCTGCCATGAGTTCCCTGAATGTTGATGGCGGTATTGAGATCACCGCCAGCCATAACCCGATGGATTACAACGGCATGAAACTGGTAGGCAAACATGCCCTGCCGATCAGTGGCGATTCCGGTCTCCGGGCCATTCAGACGCTGGCAGAAGAAAATGCTTTCCCGCCTGTTGCCGCTTCCCGGGGCACTGTGACGAAGAAATCTGTTGTTCCAGAATATGTGGATCACTTGCTCGGTTACATTGACGTGGCGGCACTCAAGCCCCTCAAGCTGGTCGTCAATGCCGGCAATGGCGCGGCAGGGCATGTCGTGGACTCTCTGGAAAAACGCTTTGCGTGCATGGGCGCTACCATTGACTTCATAAAAATACAGCATGAACCGGATGGCAACTTCCCGCACGGGATCCCGAACCCCCTGTTGCCGGAATGCAGACAGGCAACAGCCCATGCCGTCATGGAACACAAGGCTGACATGGGTATAGCCTGGGATGGCGATTTTGATCGCTGTTTCCTGTTTGACGAACGGGGCGCGTTTATCGAAGGCTACTACATTGTCGGGCTTCTGGCCGAAGCCTTCCTGCGCCGGTCACCCGGTGAAAAGATCATTCACGATCCACGACTGATCTGGAATACACAATCCATAGTGACAGAAGCGGCGGGCATCCCTGTCATGTCCAAAACCGGGCACGCTTTTATCAAGGAGCGCATGCGCCAGGAGAATGCCATATACGGTGGCGAAATGAGTGCCCACCACTATTTTCGGGATTTTGCCTATTGTGACAGCGGAATGATTCCCTGGCTGTTGATCGCCGAGCTGCTTTCGACACGCAATATCCCTCTGTCTGCCATGGTCAGTGAACGGGTGGCCGCTTTTCCTTCGTCGGGTGAAATCAATCGCCGCATAGCCAATGCCTCTGCTGTCGTTGAACAGCTTCCTGGTGCCTATGAACGGGATGCTGTCGGGGTGGACCGCACCGACGGCGTCAGCGTGGATATGCACTCCTGGCGATTCAATCTGCGCCTGTCGAACACAGAACCGCTGGTCAGACTGAATGTCGAGAGCCGCAGCAACCGGCAACTGATGGAAGAAAAAACCGCCGAGGTACTCGCGCTGCTCGACAGCCTGGCGCTGCACGATTAGTGTACTGCGACGTTTTTTCTGGAACCTCCTGATGCGTCAATGAGCGGCGCCAGGCACCTGCCATGTTACTCGTTGCCTGTCCATATCTTTTGTCGGGGTGTTACAGGTCTCTGGCAGCCCGCCTCCTCTGTCAGAAGGCTTGCTGCCGGCTCTGTTCACAATAAATATTGGAGACCTGAACTACAGCCCCATTTGCCGTTTTTTGTCGAAGATATGGAACCGCTGCCACGACACATTTGTCTCGCCATAGGGGCTGGAAGTGTTATTGAAAGACCCATCTGTTCTCAGAAGAAAGTTTGTGGGATCAGGAAGAATCACATTGGCTCAACCCACATTTACTGTGAACAGAGCCTTGACGCTACCATGCCACCAGTTGACACGAGCTGGTAATTCCGCAGGAGCACACCAGCGCAGAGGCGACTCTCCATACGAGAGTAAGGACCGCTGAACCTCTAGCCTACTTCCCGTCCTTGAACCGCTGGCAGCCCGCCTCCTGTGCCAGAAGGTTTGATGCCGCCAGCTGCCACAGGCTGATCATACCGCCGGGGCACACCAGCGCATGGGCGACACAACTACGAGAGAGGGGCCGCTGAACGTATATCAAACTTCCCGTCCTTGAACCGCTGGCAGCCCGCCTCCTGTGCCAGAAGGTTTGATCCCGCCAGCTGCCACAGGCTGATCATGCCGCCAGGGCACACCAGCGAATGAGCGACACAACTACGGGAGAGGGGCCGCTGAACATATAGCTGAACATATATCAAACTTCCCGTCCTTGAACCGCTGGCAGCCCGCCTCCTGTGCCAGAAGGTTTGATGCCGCCAGCTGCCACAGGCTGATCATACTGCCGGGACACACCAGCGAATGAGCGACACAACTACGGGAGAGGGGCCGCTGAACATATATCGTACTTCCCGTCCTTGCACCGCTGGTAGCCCGCCTCCTGTGCCAGAAGGTTTGATGCCGCCAGCTGCCACAGGCTGATCATGCCGCCAGGGCACACCAGCGAATGAGCGACACAACTACGGGAGAGGGGCCGCTGAACCCCTATCGTACTTCCCGTCCTTGAACCGCTGGCAGCCCGCCTCCTGTGCCAGAAGGTTTGATGCCGCCAGCTGCCACAGGCTGATCATGCCGCCGGGGCACACCAGCGAATGAGCGACACAACTACGAGAGAGGGGCCGCTGAACGTATATCAAACTTCCCGTCCTTGAACCGGATGCTGTAGCGTGCCCCATCCCGCATGGGCATCCACGGCGATTCCATGCGCCTGGCTTTCACCAGCTGTGACCGGGCAATGAACTGCATCAAGGACCAGCTGTCCAGAACTGCGCAAGGAATACTGTAGGAACGCTTGCCCCCCTGCGACACCTCACTGTCTTCCTGCGCCTGCTGCTCTTTCTCCAGAGCGGTATAACGCTCTCCCAGGGCCAGAATCCGCCCGACTGTCTGAGAAAAAGGAAAGTTCAAAACCTCCATCTCCACATTCCAGACATCACCCGCAAGCACAGCACTCTCTTGCCTTCCGTCGTAAAGTTTGATCAGAACACGCCACTTGTGAGGCCGCATTTCGAACAGCTCCACCTGCGCCAGAGGAGCGGTTTGTTTCGTATCGACGAAGGCCCCCAGATACCAGGCCAGAACGCCACCCACAGCCGACAGCGCCAACAGCAACAAGCCAGCACTGCCTCGCAGCCACGGCAGCAACCACCCCCTTCTGAACAGCAGGGGAGCTGCCAGCCACAGGAGTCCCATGCTGATCAACACGGGAAGAACAATCAAAATGACAGTGACGTCGACCATCAGCTTCGCAGCCCAACTTCCAGAAACTTGTCAATCCGACATCAAGCCGGGAGCGGCTCTATGAATAGACGCCCCACCCGCACTCGGCAGCGAGGACTTCAAGCGCAGTGCAGATCACGCAAAAGCAGTCTGCCCCACCCACGCTCGCCAACAAGACCACCAACCCCTTCACCCAGGGTGATGCACCCCGCCAGTGCAGCTCGATCCAGACAGCAATCCGATAAATACCGAGTCGCCAAGTCAGGAAACACGCAGCGCAGCCGCTCCGCTCACAGGCCGCAACACCCCAACAACCCCATAGACAGCTTCCCTTGGGCAACGCACCCCGCCAGTGCAGCTCGACCCAGACAGCAATCCGCCAATCCGATAAATGCCGAGCCGCCAATCCGATAAATGCCGAGTCGCCAAGTCAGGAAACACGCAGCGCAGCCGCTCCGCTCACAGGCTCACAGGCTCACAGGCCGCAACACCCCAACAACCCCATAGACAGCTTCCCTTGGGCAACGCACCCCGCAGCCAAACACCGAACCCCAACCCAGAACGAAAGCTGCTCAGCCCCTCTCCCGCTTCTCTGCCTCCGCTATCTCCGCTATCTCCGCTATCTCCGCTTCCGCGCAGCCAGCTCAGCGCATTCAGGCATCATTGTTACGCCACACAAGCAAAGCCCCCGATAGCAGACCCGTAAAACCGGGCCAAACCCGCCAGCCAAGGCTATTGAAAATAGTGGCTCTGTTCACAATTGATATTGGTAGTACGAACTACACTCCCATTTGCCGACTTTTGTCGTGTATACAAAACCGCTGCCACAAAACACTTGTCTCGCTATCTGGGTCGGAAGCGCTATTTAAAGACCCATATCTTCTCAGAAGAAAGTTTGTTAGATCAGGAAGCACCACATTGGCCCATCCACATCTGTTGTGAGCAGAGCCGAAAAAGGCATCCAGCGAAGCGTTACAAGCGCTTCATCACGCCGACGCATCAGGCACCGTTCCCTCTTCCTGCGGCACATCTTCCTGCCAAAGACACTGTCCCCCCGTTTTACTGATGGCGACCAGCCGCTCCCGATGCTGCTCCAGCTCTGCTGCCGTGGCGCGTACGACCTTCAGAGCCGGTCGGTGATCCGTCAGGCGGCGGATGGTCGTCTGGCCGCCATTGCTGCCGTCATTGCCTTCCTGGTCCGAGGCGAACAGCAGCTTCTGCTCCCCCGTCATGGCCAGCCAAACCAGCGCCAGCAGCTCGGCATCCAGCAAAGCACCGTGCAGCGTACGGTTGGAATTGTCTATCGCATAGCGCCGACACAACGCATCCAGTCCGTTCTTTTGTCCAGGATGTTTTTTGCGAGCCCAAGCCAGGCTGTCCGCAACCGCGCAGCGCCCTTCAATCTGCGCCTCCCCGCCGGACAAGCCCAGCAATCTCAGTTCGTGATTGATAAAGCCAACATCAAAGGGAGCATTATGAATGACCAGCTGAGCACCTGACACAAAGCTCAGAAAGTCGTTAACTATAGCAGCGAAAACCGGTTTGTCTGCGAGAAAATCATCAGTAATTCCGTGTACCTCACGCGCACCAGCATCGACCTCTCTCTCCGGGTTGATGTAAACGTGATAGTGATTGCCAGTCAGCTGACGGTCCACCATCTCCACGCAACCGATTTCGATAATACGATGTCCCTGACTCGGCTCCAGGCCTGTCGTTTCTGTATCAAGAATGACTGTGCGCGCCATCAGAAAGCACCTGCCCTGTTCGTCGCTTCCCGCGCTCCCTTGCGTGCCAAAGCATCAACCGTCTCATTGTCCTGATGGCCACTGTGCCCCCTGACCCAACGCCACTCAATCTGGTGAGGATCGGCTGCGGCTTCCAGGCGCTGCCACAAATCCTTGTTGCGCACCGGCGTGCGATTGGCTGTCATCCAGTTCTTCTTCTTCCAGCCAGCAAGCCACTGTGTGATCCCCTGTCGTACATATTGGGAATCTGTCACCAGTACTACCTGGCAGGGCGACCGAAGTTCCTCCAGGCCGATAATAGCGGCCATCAACTCCATGCGATTGTTGGTGGTATCCGGATCCCCACCATGGCGTTGTTTTTCCTTGCTCCCGCTGCGCCAGAGCACGCCCCATCCACCAGGCCCCGGATTTCCGCTACAGGCACCGTCTGTGTAGATTTCTACCATTATCAAGATCCGTCATTTTTCATGTCGCTCACCGCGCAGGCCACACTGCTGAGCAGGCGATGACCTGCGGTTTCCGGCCGTTCGGAGCGGCAGGGTATCACAGCTTCCCAGTCCCTGATGGCCGTCAGAATGTAAAAACAGCCAGTGCCCAGCCGCTGGGTCATATACCGCTTCTTTTGTGTTCCCGTTTTGCTGGCCCCACTTCCTGCACAGTCCCTGCCAGGTAGCGGAAAGCTACGGGTGCCAAACTGCAACTCACAGACTCGCAAACCCAGAAGAGCCAACCAGTCTGACAAGAGCGCAGGCTTGTAGAAATGCGCCTTGCGCATAACCCTGTCTGGCCCTGCCCCCAGCAGTCTGACCGCATTCCACAGACTGCGGGTGTTGAAACCCACGATAATCAAGTGGCCGCCCGGTTTGATGGAACGGCACGCCTCCCGCAGCACATCGTGAGGATGGTCCACAAATTCCAGCGTATGGTGCAACACCACAAGATGCATGCTGTGGGGACGGATGGGCCACTCTTCCACCGACAGACGTAAAACATTCGCCCCCTGGGCACCATCAAGATTGTCTTCCCGCACAGCAAGAAGAATCGGGCAGTCTATCAGTGCGTTCCGAAACAGCCCCGGGTCCGGAACAATTCCCAGACTACAGGCGTAGTGACCATGCCAGCGAGACAGCATGGCATCCAGGAACTGACGCTCCTCTTTAACAAGATTCTGCCCTCGCACACCAGAAAACCAACTTCTGGCTGAAGACAGCCGGTCGGCAACCTCTTTACTGATGAAATCATCTTTATCCAAAGCCATGTTCTGTCTGCTATGTCCGTGTCCGTTGGCACGGAGTCCATCAAAAGAGTAGGATCCGCTGCAGGAGCTTGTCCGAGCATAGACCGCACTGCGGCACACAAGGCTGACGCGCCCATTTTTTTATGCTGATTTTTGTAACAGAATCGCTGTTCACAATCAGTGTAAAGGCAGTGTAAAGGCACCCCGCAACGGCCACTCCCGCATCCGGGACGCTCTGTCCGGCAATCCCGAGGATCCATTATCTTCCCCAGTCTCGAATCAGGGCAAACACACAATGCTGTCAGTCACAGGCTTACCGGCTTTCAATGATAATTACATCTGGCTTCTTTGCGACACAAGCAGCCGGCGCTGCTATGCAGTAGATCCGGGAGACGCAACACCAGTCACGTCTTTTTGCTCGGATTCTGACTGGACACTGTCCGGCATTCTGCTGACCCATCATCATGCCGATCATACAGGAGGCGTGGCTCGCTTGACTGACCTGAATGACTGCCCTGTTTACGGTCCGGCCAGCGAGTCCATCCGCGGCGTCACACACCCAGTGCAGGAAGGAAGCCTGCTGCACCTGCCCGGCTGTACCTTGTCCGTGATCGAGACACCAGGACACACATCCGGTCACATCAGCTACTTTGGCCACATACAGACAACACCCGTTCTGTTTTGTGGGGACACGCTCTTTGCGGGAGGTTGCGGGCGCTTGTTTGAAGGCACACCCGCCCAGATGCTCGCCTCACTCAAGCGCCTGGCTGTCCTGCCTGCCGGGACCCAGGTCTACTGCGCACATGAGTACACCCTGACCAACCTGGCCTTTGCCCGACTGGTGGAACCGGACAACCCGCATCTTCAGCAGAGGCACAAGGCAGCGCAGGATACCCGAGGTCGCGGCGAACCTACAGTTCCTTCCACTTTGCAGGAAGAACTCGATACCAATCCCTTTCTGCGCACGCAACACCCCGCTGTCCGGCAAGCCGCCAGCCGGCACGCAGGCTCCCGGACACCCGGCTCAGAGGTGGAAGTTTTTTCTGCCATTCGCCAGTGGAAAGACACCTTTTGATCCGACAGCGTTGATAGTGACAGCTTTGATAGTGACAGTGATAATGCGAAACATCTTGATGCTGAAAATGGTTTTCGTCCCCCGGCTGCGGAGTCAGACGATGCGAACCACAAGACCTGGCGGGGAAAGCCCTGTGCAGTGACGGCCGGCGTCCAGACAACGCCAGCTCCTGCGCCGCTTCCTCCCGGCTGGAAATGCTTGTAAGGAGCCTTGGAATCATCGACTGTCTGGAAATGGATTCCTGGTATATATTGCGACTGTTGCAATCTCAGCTGACCCGCACTGCAACGCGTAACAACAGAGGCTTGTGCCTCTTTTTTACTTCAGACTTTCCCTGGCAGGGCCGGTATCTGGTATGGTTGCCCGGGAGACTGCCCGGAACACGCCTTCATGGCCAGGCGCGTCCCGGCTCGAGGTGCCTTGTATGCCGTTTTTTCTGTCTGCCGCTGCTCTTTTGCAGAAGACCAGCATAAAAAAGCGGTTCGGCGTTTTCATAGAGAGGCTCTCTTGTTGTGGACAGCTGCCCCGATACACTGGCCGTTTGCATGTATGCTTGCAGCCACCGGGATTGCCTTGCGGCCTGAAACGACCATGACATACCGCAGCTGGCTCGCATCTGCCATTCCAGCCGACGAATCCTGTTGCATTTCCTCCACGCAGCTTGCGTCCGGAATTGAAACAGGGGACGAGGCCGGCTCGTGCGGGACTGTCGACTGAATGAAGACAGTACCGGAGAACGCCGGAAAAGTCGGTACAAATGCAGAAAGAAGACGCGAAAAAAACTGGATCTCAATGGGGTGGCCTTAGTCGATGTGTGGCAGCACGCGGTTTGTCGATGTCTTGCCAGGTTCCGCGCAATTGCTGAAAATCCTGGCTCTCACCTTGGCTCTGGAAGGGACTTGCAGCAGTGCAGCCCCTCCCGGGAAGGCCTCGCCTCATGCCAGCGTCAGCGTCAGCGAGCTGGACTGTCCCACATGCCCCGATCAAAAAAAGAGGCCGGCTGCCGCAGCCAGACCTGCACCCGCTGCTGCCAAGTTGCCGCCGAAAGACGCAGGCAATCTTCTGGACGTCGTCCGCCGGGGACTGCGGCTGCACGCAACCGGATCCAACCCCCGGATTCAGGCCGAGATTGGCTGGTTTGTACAGCACCCCACCTATTTCGACAAAACCATGGAACGTGCACGTCCCTACCTCTACCACATCGTCAGTGAAGTGCGCAGGCAGGGCCTGCCTATGGAAATTGCGCTCCTTCCCATGATCGAGAGCGGATTTGATCCCTTTGCCCTTTCCTGGGTCAGCGCCTCCGGACTCTGGCAGTTCATGCCAGCCACAGCACGTCAGCTGGGTCTGGAGCAAAACTGGTGGTACGACGGTCGACGCAGCGTTGTAGAAAGCACCTCTGCTGCCCTGACGTATCTGCAGGCATTGCATCGCCGCTTTCAGAACTGGGAGCTGGCACTGGCTGCCTACAACTCAGGGCAGGGAACCATCATCAATGCTTCCAGGCGTAACACGCGCGCGGGCAAGCCCGTCGACTTCTGGTCCTTGCCCTTGCCCCAGGAGACAGCGGACTATGTGCCCAAACTTCTGGCTCTCAGCAAGATCTTCAAAAACCCGGACGCCTACGGCATAGTCCTGCGGCCGGTGCCCAACAAACCATTCTTCAAGCGAGTGCGTATCGCACGTCAAATGAATCTGGCCCAGGCCGCCTGCATGGCAGGTATGGAAGTCGATCGCCTTCTGCTCCTCAACCCGGGGTTCAACCGCTGGGCCACAGCGCCCGACAACCCCAAAGGGCTGCTGATACCTGTCCCCCATGTCAAGACCTTCACAAAAGCTCTGGCAGCTCCAATGAAGGGGAAATGTGCAGGCTGGCACAAATACAAGGTGCAGCCAGGAGACAGCCTGAGCCTTATTGCCCACCGCTTTGGCACATCAGTCAAAAGCATCCAGCATATCAACGGCATTCGTGACAGCAAAATCATGGCAGGGCGCACACTGTTGGTCCCGAATGCCATCGACCACGGACAACACCCCTATGTCTCCACCAGGAGACAGACTGCTGGCGCCACGAAAAAGGAGATGTACACTGTCCGGCCTGGCGACAGCATGTGGAAGGTTGCCCACATCCATAATCTGACTGTCCGTACGCTTTTCTTGTGGAACAAGGACGCACCCCGCCACCTCAAAGCGGGGCAAAAGCTGGCGATATGGAAACATGCCGGAAGACGTCCCCTCAGGTACCGGGTGCGCCCCGGAGACAACCTTTCCTCCATAGCCAAACGCTACGCGCTCCTGGTGGCTGATATTCGTGCCTGGAATGACCTGAAAAAGGAGAGAAGCCTCTATGCAGGCGAGGTCCTCACCTTGTTTGTCCCGGTCTGAACGATCAGAAGTTCCTCCAACAACCAACGCCCGGATACTGTGCTCCCGGCAGCCGGCTGGTGCCGCTGCTGACCCGGACGCATCTCAACACTGACAGTTGGGACAAAAGAAAGTGCTACGGCTGTGCAAACGTACATCCCTGACCGCTTCACCACACCGGGTACAAGGCTGACCCGCCCGGCCATAGACGGCGAGCTCAATGGCGAACCAGCCAGGTTCGCCCTCACTGTTGACAAAATTTTTCAGGCTGGTTCCACCTGCTGCTATCGCTTTTGACAGCACCGTCTTTACAGCGGCAACCAGAGCCTGGCACGCAGCCAAAGTCAGTGTTTCACAGCTTCTGTCAGGACGAATTCCGGCAAGAAACAGCGCTTCATTGGCATAAATGTTGCCAACGCCGACCAGCAAGTGAGAGTCCATCAAAAAAGATTTGATCGTCCTTTTGCGACGACTCACATGCGAAAAGAGCCAGTCGGCCCCAAAGGCATCGGACAAGGGTTCCGGCCCCAGGTCTTTGAGCAGGCGGTGCTGCAAGGGCTGCTGCTCTGTCCATACAAAGCCGCCAAAACGACGAGGGTCTGTCAGACGCAGAACACGATGATGACTGAACAGGATGTCGACATGATCGTGCGGCATAACCGGAGTCCCGGCAGGCACAACCCTCAAGGACCCCGACATGCCAAGATGCGCGATCAACGTGCCTGCGTCAAATGTCAGCAGGAGATATTTGGCGCGACGCTCGACCTTCGCCAATGTCTGGCCAGGCAGTACCCTTGCCAGCAGGGGAGAAACGGGCCAGCGTAGACGGGACTGCTGCACAGCAATCTTTTCCACCTGATGTCCCAGCAGCGGCGGAGCTATTCCCCGGCAGGTCGTTTCCACTTCAGGTAATTCAGGCACGGGCACCAAGTCCTGGTGAGGGGGTATTAAAGGACCAGTGCACTGCTGCACAGGCAGAAAGCAAAGAGCACCGGCACAGTGCCTCACCTCGAACAGCACCAGAGCCCAACGCACAAGGAGACATTTCCGGTTTCATGTCCCTGTCTCCCGTCAAGGAGCATCCCTTGTCAGTGCCCTGCGGGGCACTTCGGCCAAGCCGAAAAGACGACTTTAACCGTTCAATCGACTCGCAACCCGCACACAAGCGGGGGCCTCTTGCTGGCCCCATCCCTGTAAGAGGTGCCCTCCACCCAGGCGTCAGCTCTTGCAGGATGCCTCCGGGTACAGCCCCTGGTCTGGTGCCCTTGTGCACCCACTTCTGCATCGATCAATGCAGCAACAACGGCACGCCCCCCCTTCTTTGGAGAACAGCTTCCATCAAAGGCCGGGGCTGCAAGCGCTTCTTCAGCGAAGTCCGGCTGAGACCCTCTCATCGCTGCTGTCGCCACTATGCGCCTTGTGCAGCACGGCGATGAGCCGATCCTCCACCAGGAATCGCTCTTCCAGCGCTTCTCCTATATCTGACAGTTTCTTTTGAAGCGCGGGCATGCTGCCCAACTTTTCACACTTGTCATTAAAGTCGAGGCACTTGTTGGTATTGGTCCGCAGGGCAGAGAACAGCTGGCTCGATTCAGCCAGCGCACTTTCATCTTCAAATTCCAATGCTTCCTGTGCCAGTTGCTCATAAATTTCAAAATGACCTGTCGAAACATAATCGATAAGCAATTGGCAGAAATCGCGCAGCTTGTCCTGCAAAGAGGCCGAATCGCCCTCTCTTTGATCTATACCGGTGATCGAGCAATACAGGACGAGCATCTCCTGACGTGCATTCAGCCAGTTGTCAATCAGAGTGGAGACACCGCCCCATCTTTCTTTGGCCGATTTGCAACTTTCCAGCATGGTCTTGCCCCTCTGCGATAGGTGGGTGGCGAAAGTGTACAGCTGAAGAGGACAGACTTGTCGAGGCTGTTCTCCGACCGGTCTTGGTATAGGGTAAGGCAGCTGTCAAAGGAACTTCAATAGCTGTTGCAGGAAAAATGCACCCCGGGGCATTCTCAGACAGAAAGTACCCGCCATGAAAGCGCAGGCATCTTGTGTTGTGATAATTATCTGAACTCTGTGCTTCAATGTGTGTCTTGTGTTTGAAGGTGCCCTCAGGGGGCTGCGGGCATGCCGGACTGCCGTCTTGAGCATGAATCCTCCTCCCGACGGGACAAGAAATTTCCTCTGGATCCGCGCGCACCTGCCGGCTTGAGAAACATGACGCAGTACAGACAGTCCTCCAGGCCTGTCCGCACCAGATGGCAACCACCACATCAAGCCGGAAACAGGATCCATACGACGACCCTTGCCCAGTTACCGGACGCAGGTGGTGGGGCTTCGTCCCCGCCAGAGTACCGGCTGGCAAAACTGCAGGTTTTTTATGCATACCCTGAACATAACGCCGGGAGGCGTATCCTATCCCGTTTTTATCGGCCAACAGCTGCTGGGTAACCCGGAGCTGCTTGCCCCTTTTATCCGGGGGCATCAGGTGGCCGTCGTGTCCAGCAAGAAGGCAGCCTCTCTCTATCTTGAGACACTGCGCAAAGCCCTGGGCCATTTCCAGGTGACCGAAATAACACTTGAGGATGGAGAGCCCACCAAAAGCCTTGCCATGCTGGAACACGTTGTTGACTGCCTTCTGCGTGACAAGCATGAGCGCTCTACAACCCTTATCGCTCTGGGCGGCGGTGTCACAGGCGACCTGTGTGGTTTTTCTGCCTCCTGCTATATGCGCGGTGTGAGCTTCATCCAGATTCCCACCACCCTGCTGGCCCAGGTGGATTCTTCGGTCGGCGGCAAGACCGGCATCAATCACAAACGCGGCAAAAATATGATTGGTGCCTTTTATCAACCCGCTTGCGTCCTGGCTGATGTCGATGTGCTGGCCACTTTGCCCGACCGGGAACTGTCCGCTGGACTGGCAGAGGTCATCAAATATGGTTTGATCGCCGATCCACTTTTTTTCGCGTGGCTGGAGTCACATATGGATGCACTGGTCGCCAAAGATTCTGAGGCTCTGATGCAGGCGGTGCTGAGCTCCTGCAAAAACAAGGCTCTCGTGGTGGCCGAAGACGAGAAAGAACAAGGACGGCGCGCCATTCTCAACTTCGGCCATACCTTCGGCCACGCACTGGAAACCTGGGCCGGGTACGGAAACTGGCTACATGGCGAGGCCGTTGCCGTTGGCATGGTCATGGCAACCGAACTCTCGGTCAGGCTGGGCTGGGTTGAAGAACCGCTGGCAGAACGCGTGCGGGCTGTTGTGCAGCGTGCCAACTTGCCGGTGTCCCCGCCTGACGACATGAAACCGGAGGACTTTCTTGATCTGATGCGCGTTGATAAAAAAACAGTCGGGGGCCAACTGCGACTGGTGTTGCTCAAAGCGCTGGGAGAAGCGGTTGTCACCAGCACGGTACCGTCCGGTTTGCTGCGTGAACAACTGGCCGCCAGCTGCCAGGAGACATGAACTTTGCACGCAATGACACGCGCTTCTGTCAGCAGATGCCCGAATCGGGTACATTCGTGCGTAAATGACTGCCAGGAGCCAGGTTGTGACTGACCCCCGTAATGATACCTTGATACGCGCCTTGCTGAGAGAACCCGTCTCTTTCACCCCCGTATGGATTATGCGTCAGGCTGGACGCTACCTTCCCGAGTATCGGGCGGTACGGGCCCGGACCGGAGAGTTCATGACGCTCTGCCAGACGCCGGAGCGGGCCTGCGAGGTCACACTCCAGCCGTTGGCACGCTTCGATCTCGATGCCGCGATCCTGTTCTCGGATATCCTGACCATCCCCGACGCCATGGGACTCGGACTCTATTTTGAACCGGGGGAGGGACCGCGTTTTCGCAAGACCGTCAGTAGCCAGGCCGATGTTACTGCCCTGATCCAGCCTGACATGGAGGACGAGCTGAGCTACATTCCACAGGCCGTACGCATGATCACGCAGGAACTGGGCGGCAAAGTGCCACTGATAGGCTTTGCCGGCAGCCCCTGGACTATTGCTACCTATATGGTGGAAGGCGGCAGCAGCCGGGATTTCCGGCGCACCAAGGCCATGATGTACAGCCAGCCTGAGGTCCTTCACCAGCTGCTGTCCCGCCTGGCCGATGCGGTAACGACCTGCCTGGCAGCCCAGATCGATGCCGGTGCCCGGGTGGTCCAGATATTTGATACATGGGGCGGCATATTGCCAGGTCCCGAGTACCGGACCTTCTCCCTGGACTACATGCAGAAGATTCTTGACAACCTTGCCGCCCACACAACGCACAAGGTTCCTGTCATTTTGTTTACCAAAAACGGGGGACAGTGGCTGGAAACCATGGCCGGGACCGGCGCCCAGGCACTGGGGCTGGACTGGACGACAGATCTGGCACAAGCCCGCCAGCGGGTGGGAGACCGTGTTGCACTGCAGGGCAATCTGGACCCTGCTGTTCTTTACGCCAGTCCTGACGTTATTCGACAGCATGTAGCCCGCATTCTGGATGCCTGGGGCGGCGGGACAGGGCATGTTTTCAATCTCGGGCACGGTATTCACCCGCAGATTGACCCGGACAGAGTGCGCATTCTTGTCGATACTGTGCATGAACTCTCCTCTGTGTGACCTGAATGCATGACACTTGCTGTGCCGCTCACTCCCGACTGTTGACAGCAGTGATCAATGAATATCCGGGAACTGTCCGGCGAATGGATGTAGTATTTTCTTGTGGGCAGGACGCCTCGCTGTGCCTGCCATGACAGGAATGGACACAAATCTGCAGACGGACCTGGGGACTTCTTATGGATAAATTGTCTTCGAACGTGGAAGCTGCTGTGGCCGCGCTGGAAAGTCGGCCGGTCTCTGAGGTGATGGGGCACGAAGCCCTGAGAGTCCTGCGACTGCTCTGGCCAAAGGCTTTCCAGGTTTCGCGTCCCAACCCGTTGAAAATTGGCATAAACAAGGATATCCATGCCAGTGGCCAATTATCAGATGAGATTATCAATCTGGGACTGCGCTGTTACACGCAGATGGACAGGTATCTGGAAAACACCCGCTCAGGTTGTGTGCGAATTGATCTTGAAGGCCGGCCCTGTGGAAGGGTGAAACTGAGGGAGGCCGTCAACGCCGAAATTCTTCTTTACCTGCGCTATTGCCAGCACCATCCCCAGCGCGTTTTTATCGGGCAGTTACGACTGGTGAAAAACAGGGCGGACACGCAGGAGCACTGCCAGGAGTAGGCCCGTCTGGCCGCCGGTCTCGACAGTGAAGACAGTGGAGAAGGGAAAAACCGGCGACTCGAGAACGCCCTCCAGTCGCCGGTTTTTTTATCCTTCAGTGTTCGCTTGACTCACACAGACACGGCTCCTGAAGCAGAGCCTCCATCACAGGCCTTGGCCCGGACGTCATGCCGTTGCGGCAGAGGGGTCATTCACCTGGCAGGCAAAGAGAAAATCGATAGCACCTGCGGTGCCTGCGGCTGTGCTCTCAAGACACACGAACGCACTGAAAGGACGGTCAAATTTGAGGCTGACTGTGGCAGGAAAATATCCACGCGCACACTCGTTGCAGTACAGCAAGGTCACTGCTGCCGCTTCTATGCCCTTTTCATCGATTTTCATCATGCATTCTTGCGTGAACTCATCCAGGTACGCGCCCGGCAAACACCCTTGATCCTGAGCCAGAGCAGTCCCTATTCCCAGCTCCTCAAAAGTCTGCAGCAGATCCGTTTTTGATTGAATCCGGAATTGGGGCAAAGCCACTTCCGTCACATGGCTTGCGCTATTGGGCCCAAGCATCCTGATAGCCTGCCTGACTTCGTTGTCGCAAGGCTGCTTCAGATCAGCATCCCTTTTCATCACAAAAAGCATGCTCAACTGCTGCCCCGAACTCGCTGCCGACTTGAAGGGCAACTTGACAGCCTGAAGCTCCGGGCTCTGCATAAAATGCATCTGTCCTTCACAGAAAAAGGATTGACGCATGGTGTTGACCCTAAGCACCTGCCCTGAAGCTGTTGTGAACGCGACCCTTTCGGTATCCCCCACCTCGAAGGATTTGGCCCATTCGGCCTTCAGATACTGGGCATTGGCTATGGCAAAAACAGTCTGAGGTTTGCACTGCAGACTCCCTTTGATATTGTTCTGTGTCACTTCGGTGATACACCGGTTTTCCGCATCGACAGCGGCCTGCGTCAAGGGAACAAGCTCCTGCGCTATTCCTTGTTGACGGTAATAGTGCTCAAGAGCAGGTTTGTACTCCTCACGGACCAGGACACTCGTACGGCTGATATACATCTGCCGCCCGGTGCCTGCGAGCACCTCATTGACACGCCGATTCAGTGTGCTATCGACTTGCGAAGATGGGAAAAGGGAGCCGAGAGCCTCCGAGAGTGTCCCAGGCGTTCGATCAAGAACCGAAAGACTGGCCACAGCGGGTATGGCAGAAGGTGCCAGCGCACGGTTTACCCCGGCTTTGGCGTTTGGCTCCTCCTTGCAGGCCAGAGCCAGAAGCAGTTTCTCCGGGCTCGTCAGAACAGCAACGCCACCACCGCGTATTGAACTCTGTGCGCCATACTGACCGGGCTGTTCTGTCGCCTGCGTCCGCAACGCACCCCCGAATGGCGCTGGAAGATGTGGATTTAACATGGATGTAACTCCTGTTTTGATTAAAAAGGTACCTCCTTGGACTTCTTCTTCCGGCATGAGTTCCCGCTGCCTTCTCCCACCATGTAAAAACTTCACCCCTACAGCACAGACAGAAGGCACAAACAACTCGCCCTCCCGTTTTCCAGCCAGAACCGGTTGCGATATCAGGAAAACGATTCGCCTGTAGTTGTCGGTCATCGACGGTGGGCAACAAAAACGATGGATGGACAAGAGTTCGGTCCGGCACCAGCCCGGGCGCAGGTCTGCCTTGCTCGCAACCGCTCTGCCCCCGAACAGTTTTTTACGACAAGCCTTGTCGCCTGACTCTCATGCAGCCATCACAGAAGGGTCGTTCACCTGGCCGGAAAAAAGAAACTCCACCGGGCCTGTTGTGCGACCTGCCGCGTTTTCCATACAAAGGATTGCAGTAAAGGGACGATTGAACTTGAGGCAGCCTGTAACAGGGGGACGTCCAGACTCCCGGAAGCGCATCAGGGTCACGGCTGATGCTTCTGTGCCGGTTTCGTCAACTTTCAACACAGACTCCTGCGCGAATTCACCCAGCTCTACACCCGGGAATCTCGTTTTATCCTGCGTCAGAGCCGCTCCTGCCCCATGATCCTGAAAAACCTGCAGCAAGTCCGTTCTCGATTTGATCCGGAACCTGGGCAGACAAACTTCGATCACCTCATAGGGCCCCTCATCTGATACATATGGCTGCAGGCCTTGCATGGCCTCCTCGGTCTCTGTGGCACTGGGCTGCTTCAGACTCTTGTCCATTCTCATCACCAGAAGCATACTCAACTGGTGCCGGGCGCCGGGCCTTGAGACATAGGGCAACTGAACCGCCTGGAGACTGTGGTTTTGCATGAACGCCAGTTTTGCAGCAGAAGAAAATCTTTTGCTCATGGTCTCCACTGTCAGGACCTGCCCCTCGCCTGTCATAAATTCCGACTGGCTTGTATCCCGTCGATGAAAGGGAAAGGCCCAATTGGCTTTCAGATACTGTGCGTTGACTATGGAAAAAACCATGCAGGGATCACACACCAGATTGCCTTCAATGGTGCCGTTCGTCACTGCCGTGATGCGCCGGTTTTCTGCGGCTACAGCTGACGACGACAAGGGAACAATATCCTGTTGTATTCCCCGGTCGCGGTAATACTGTTCAAGGATAAATTCCCTCCCGTGGCGTACCAGAACACTCGTGTGGTTTACATACGTCTGTCCTGTGCCTTCCAGGGCCTCATGAACCTGCTGGGTCAGCGTTCGGACAGGATCCGGAGACGCAAAAAGGGCAGCCAGAGCGGCCGATTGTGTGCCTGTCGTTTTGTCCAGCACCGACAGGCTGGTCAAAGGGCCTACAAGAGCCGGTGCCAACGCACGGTTGCCCAGAGCCCTGCTGCTTTTGTCTGCGTGACAGGCCAGGGTCAGAGCCAGTTTTCGAGGGGTCGCCAGCATTTCCACGGCATGACCTGCCACCCGGGCCGGAGCCTCGGAGGGCCAGCCCTGCTGCGACAGCTGCGCCGTCGGGGATGCGCTGTGAGAAGAAAAATCGGGATTCAACATGGGGACCACTCCTGGTGTCTTGCATTCCTTCCATCAGACTTTCTGTTTCAGCATTGGTTCCCCTGGCATCCAGTACCTGCATGCAGGATGGTGATGCCGAATCAGGAAAATGCAGAAGGACAGACAGGAAGGAAGGACACGCGAAGACCTGCGCCCAGAGCGAACATGCTGTCAGGACAGCCGCTCGCAATAGCGGGCACCAGTTTTTCAGCCAACATGACTGTTTCACAAGTAAAGCGGCCTTCAGGCAGCCAGCGCAGGCGGCCAGCCTTTCCAGGGTCGGCGTCGCGCTGCCGCCCTGCCCCAGCCAGAGATGAGAAAAGGCGACCTGCCGCCACAGCAGGGCTTGACCGCACAAAAGCAACGACAGGTGCTAAAGAAAGAGGGCACGACAGATGAGAGACAGCACGAACAGGCAGGAGAACAGCCAGAACTCTGCCCAGCAACAGACGTCCCACTGCTGAGGCCAAAAGTCGGGAACGAACACACTGTTTCACGCGTTTTTTTTCGCGCGTTGGAATCCATCCCCCTGAAACCGAATTTTCATCACCCACTTTTCGTCCTTTCACAACGAGAGGACTCCTGGGCAGGCTGCCCTTTGCCGGCTGGCTCTGCCACCTCTACGACCAAGCGGGAAGCATGTTCACATGGGCAGAAAAAAGGAAGTCCTCAGGGCTTGTCGTATGGCCACCAGCCTTGTCTCCTACGCATACAAACACACTGAAAGGGCGATCGAATTTCAAACAACGCGTAGGAGGAGGGTAGCTGTACGCGCATTCATCGACCTCCAACAAACTCACTGCCGCAGCCTCTGTGCCCACTTCATTGACTTGCAACCAGGACTCCTGCGTGAACCGACTCACTTTCGCACCTGAGACTATCTCTTGATCCGGAGCCAAAGCCTCACTTATTCCCAGATTCTGAAAGGCTCGAAGCAAGTCGGTTTCTCCTTTAATCCTGAATCTGGGCAGGAACACTTCGGTCGCTTCACTGGGCAAATGAGGTTGCAGCAGCCGGATGGCATGCCTGACCTCCGCCTCGCCAGGCTGACGCAGACTGGCATCCGTCTTCATCACCACCAGCATACTCAACTGCTGGCTGGCGTTGACTGCCGGCACATAAGGCAACCTGACGGCCTGGAGGCCGATACCGGGATAACACATGAAGTCCAGCTTCTCATCCCTGGAAAACCTCTTCTGCATGGTGTTTACCTGCCGCATCTGCCCTGAAGCCGTCGTAAAAGGAGCGAACTGTGTATCCTCGCGATCGAAAGGGAAGGCCCACCTGGCTTTCAGGTATTGTGCGTCGGCTATGGCCAACAGGGTCCGGGCTTCATACTTCAGGCTGCCTGGGATAGTGCCGTTCGTCACTTGCGTGATGCGCCGGTTTTCTGCATCGACCGCCACCGGTGTCAAGGGCACCACATCCTGACGTATACCTTGTTGCCGGTAGTGTTTCTCAAGGGCCGATTGACACGCATCACGCACCAGCACACTCGTGTGGTGCACATAGGTCTGGCCCGTGCCTTCGAGCGCCGCGTGAACACGCCGCGTCAATGCACGCACGGGATCCGGATTCTGAAAAAGGGAACAGAGTGCGGCCGATTGTGTGCCTGGTGTTTTATCAAGAACCGCAAGGGTGGCTACAGGGCCTATGACAGCAGGTGCCAGCACAGAGTTTTTGGCAGGCCTGCTGTCCGGGTCG
>MKWU01001135.1_pt1 | contig 48004 bp, 34 predicted proteins | sample 809101 | NCBI WGS metagenome assembly MKWU01 (sample SAMN05860141, study PRJNA318959) | sponge metagenome | host: Aplysina aerophoba | place: Slovenia: Piran, Adriatic Sea, Gulf of Piran | collected 2013-05-07 | reverse complement strand
CCTGCGAACCATCGCAACCGCCGACCTTCCCGAAAAGCCGCCCCGACCGGCGATCGCCTCCCAGCAGACAAAACAATCCGCAGTCCCTTTGGAATTCCGCCCAAACAAGGAGAAAATCGAGAATGAATTGATAATGAGAATTGCTGCATCGTCTCGTGTCGCATTGACGCTATCGTCGCCATGAAACAGCATTTTCCGAAAACCTCCAGAGTCGACGACGCGGCCTCGGCGGCAATCCGCTCGAAGGTCGGAAACAGCCCCGAGAGCACGGTCCGGCGGTCCGTTTGACAGAGGGGAATGTATCTTGCGCCCGCCGCAACGATATTGGCTGCGAACGAATGGAGATACAGCGGCAGGATTAGCTCGAGTTAATTTTTTTGCTTCTCGCGGCCGCGCGGACCACGAAATTGACGGTGCCGGCGCGAGGCAGCTGCCCGAAATCGCGGGGGAAGGCGCCGGCGCGAACCGTTCGCCACCATTGAGTCTTCAATGGAATCCGCCTCTTCGGAATCTCGTTTTTAGTAGTATGCGGTCATCGCGTGCTCGGATTCCGCAAAAAACAGCCATCGTTCAACGATAGACCCTGCGAAAAACGATAAAGACGCGAGCGAGAGCCAAAAAACCGCGCCTGGAACGAATATCGAGGCAAAAACGAGCGCAATGGGAGCGGCGCAACCTGCCAAGACAGCAAGCATTCTAAGTTTGCGGGCATGCTTTCGAGCGACCCTGTAGCCCATTTCCCGCGTAAGGTAGCTGGCGCCGCTATGCGGCGACTCCATCAGTCGAACACTTCCGATCCCGCCTAATCCCGTAGCCGATTCGGCACTCGAAATCCGCTTCGCCGAATCGCCGCGTTTCCACCAGATGGATTTAGCGGCCCAGGCGGCGGCCAGAGCGAGCATGGCGTACAAGGGATATCCCGCTGAAAATTGGACTTGAGGAGCCATGGATGTCGCGGTGGCGTAAAGCAGCGCGCCACCGGCGATCGAGAATCCTAGAAAGCAAGTCGGCGTCCATTTCGAATTCCAGCGGGCGACTGTCTTAAGCTGCGCGTAAATCATTCCGGTTGCATAAACTGTCGCTAGGGAAAGCAGGAGCACGGGAATAGCGGTAAGAACCGGGTATGCGCCGTAAACCAACGCGAACGCCGCATGGAGGAATGCGGCGGCGAGCGCAGCTACCGCAAGTACGCCCTCGCGGGAGAGCCACGAACTCCGCCACTGCGAAAAAGCGCGCCAGGCGCGCTCGGGACGGCGCAAATGCAGCATTGAAGCGAAGAGGCCGACTGTGGCGAGGACGAACCCAAACCCGTAGCAGAGCAGTTTGAATTCGCTGTGCAAGCTCCTTTGGACAATGTCCGAAACGCTCAGCAGAGACAAGAAACCGAATCCCGCTCCGGACAGCACAGTAAAAAAAATAACGGAATATGCAGGATGCATTAGCCCAGCCGCTCCAGCGCGCGATCAAGCCAGCCGAAAAATCCATCCGACCCGGTCCGCTCCGCCTCGGCCAAGCCATCCAGAGAAATGCCGTCGCTCTCCCGCCTTGGCCGGGGCGGCAAGTATTTGTTGACGGGCCGCGTGCCCTGCTCCGGCATGAGATCGTAGCCGCTTCTTTCGGCAACAAGTCTGGATACGTCGGACTCGGGGTCGCCTAGATCGCCGAAATGCCGCGCATTCGCCGGGCACGCCCTGACGCAGGCGGGTTCCCGGTCCTCCTCCGGCAAATTCTCGTTGTAGATCCGGTCAACGCACAGCGTGCATTTTTTCATGACGCCTTCGCCGGGATCCATTTCTCTTGCGCCGTACGGGCAGGCCCAGGCGCAAAGGCCGCATCCGATGCACCAGTTCTCTTCGACGAGGACGATACCGTCCTCGGAGCGTTTGAAGCTCGCCCCGGTCGGGCAAACTGTAACGCACGGGGCATCGTCGCAGTGAAGGCACGATTTGGGAAAGTGAACGATCTGCGATCTTTCGGAGTCGCCCGCGACCTCGTACGTATGGATTCTGTTGAGAAAGGCGCCGAGCGGGTCGGAGCCGTAGGCGTCGCCGTCGCTCAGCGCGGACCCGTAGCCGCCCGTATTCCACTCCTTGCAATTGATTACGCAGGCATGGCACCCCACGCAAGTATCAAGGTCGATTACGAGTCCGAGCTTCGAGTCGACCGATTCGGGCAGCGACGTCATTCAGACCATTCCTTCCCGTATTCCAGCATTCCGTCGCCTAAGCCGACGGGACTCGCCTGGGCGGGAACCTGCGGACTGGCGGGTCCGCTTGACGCCGGTTCGATTCTAACCCGCAAATCGTACCATGCGGCCTGGCCTGTTATCGGATCGGAATTCGCCCACCTCATCCCGTTCGGCCTCGGAGGGAGCAATTCGTCGATCAGGTGATTGACTATGAAGCCGTTCGTAGATTCTGGCGCGTCGGGCGACAAAGCCCATGCGCCCTTTCGCTTGCCGATAGCGTTCCAGGTCCAGAGAGTGCGGGGATTGCTGGCCGCCGTTCGGCGCACTCTTACCGTGATTTTTCCGTGACGCGATGTCACCGTGGCCCATCCGCCGTCGTCCAGCTTCGCCGCGTCCATCACTTCTTTCGGCACGTATAGAAGGTTGTCGCCGTGGATCTGCCTAAGCCACGCGTTATGAGATCCCCAGGAATGATACATGGCCGCCGGTCGCTGCGTTACCGCGTGAAGGGGAAACTCGTCGCCGTCGCCCAGCGCGTCCTCGAATGGCGGATACCAGGCGGGCAGAGGGTCGAAGCAGTCCAGAATCTGCTCGCGCAGGTGGTCGGGCGGCTGCCTTGCGCCGTGTCCCTGCGCCGCGACCCGAAACTTGCAAAGCGTCTCAAGATACAGATCGAACACGTACGGAGTCGGCTCGTCGTAAAATCCCGTCGCGACCGCCCACTTCTGGTAGGCGGAATTCCAGGGTTTGAAATACAGCGCGTCGTCCGGAACGCGGCTCGTCCAGAAGCCGCCATTCTCAATGTATCGTTCAAGCTGATTGGGGTTTGGCGAGCCTCGGCCGCTTCCGGATTCATCGGAATTCCTCCACCCGGCCAGAGGACCGATGCCGGGCTTGCGCTGGTGCGTGACCATGTAGTCGGCGTAGTCGGCGTAGGCCGGGCTGCCGTCCGGCTTGCAAAGCCCCGGCAGCCCCAGGCGCGCGCCGATGTCGATGAGGACGCTCTGAAATCCGCGCACGTCTCGATCCGGTTCTACAACCGGCCATCTGATCGCGTCGGCCGCGGCGTCCGGCTCGCAAATCGGCCGGTCGAGAAGAGAAATGCAATCGTGCCGCTCGAGATAGGTGGTGTCGGGCAGGACTAGATCCGCGTAGGCTACGGTTTCCGACGAATAGGCGTCCGCGCAAATGATTCTAGGTATCACGTATTCGCCCGACGAGTCCCTGCGTTCGAGCATCTCGAGCACGCCGAGGGAATTCATCGAGGAATTCCAGGCCATATTCGCCATATAGAGAAAAAGCGTATCGATCCCATAGGGATCGCCCGCGGCGGCATTCGAAATGACCATGTGCATCATGCCGTGCGCGGACAGCGGAGCATCCCAGGAAAAAGCCTTGTCGATTCGCAGCGGCTCACCCGCGTCGTCCACAAGGAGATCTTCCGGACCGCGGGGATAGCCGAGATGCGGGCCGGGCATGGGCCTGCCGGGCCCGTGCTCGGCGCACGGTCGCGGATGGGCGGCAACGGGCTTGGGATAGGGAGGCTTGAAACGGAATCCTCCCGGGCATTCAACCGAACCGAGCAGCAACTGAAGAAGATGGATCGCGCGGCAAGTTTGGAAGCCGTTCGAGTGCGCGGAAATCCCCCTCATGGCGTGGAACGAGACCGGTCGCCCGATCATGAATTCGTGGCGCTCGCCGCGCCAGTCGGTCCAGGGCTGTTCCAGCCTGATCTCTTGCTCGAACGCCGCATGCGCCAGTTCGGCCGCTATGCTCCTGATTTTCGCGGCCGCGATTCCCGTCGCCTTTTCGACGTTGTCGGGCGCGTAGCGCGAGTCGAGATATTTCTTCGCCGCCAGCTCGAACGCCGGAATCGCCGTCAGGCCGCCGCCGATTTCGAATTTTCCGCTGAGCGCCGCTCCGATTCCGCAATCCTTCCAGCATTTCGCCTCGCCGCGGGCTCGGTCCCAGACGAGCGGCTCGCCGTCGTCGCCGCGGGCCAGGAGGCCGTCCCGCGGCCCGCCGTCGTCGACGACGACAAGATGCGCCGCATTCGTATAGCGAAGCAGGTACTCGAGATCGATTTTGCCGGAGCGAAGCAGTTCGTGGACGAGCGAAAGCACGAACAGGCCATCCGTTCCCGGCGTAATCCCGACCCAATCGTCCGCGATGGCGTTGTAGCCGGTCCGAACCGGATTCACGGCAATTATTTTCGCTCCCCGTTCCTTAAGCCGCGCCAGTCCTGTCTTGATCGGATTCGAGTCGTGGTCCTCGGCGACGCCGAACAGCATCAGCATTCGGGTGCGCTCCCAGTCCGGCTGGCCGAATTCCCAAAATGAGCCTCCCATGGTATAGATTCCCGCCGCCGCCATGTTGACGGAGCAGAAGCCGCCGTGAGCGGCGTAGTTCGGCGTTCCGAACTGCTGCGCCCACCAGCCGGTAAAGCTCTGGGACTGGTCGCGCCCCGTAAAGAACGCCAGCCGCTTCGGGTCGGTCTCTCGAATCGGCTTGAGCCACGATACGGCGGTCTCGAGCGCTTCGTCCCACGAGATCTCCTTGAACTCGCCCGATCCCCGGGGCCCGACGCGCTTAAGGGGCGAACGCAGCCTGGCGGGCGAATACTGCTGCATAATGCCTGCCGAACCCTTGGCGCAAATGACGCCCCTATTAATCGGATGATCGCGATTGCCCTGAATGTACCTGACCTTGCCGTCGCGCAGGTGGACATCGATGCCGCAGCGGCAGGCGCACATGTAGCAGGTCGTTTTCCGAACCTCGTCGGAGACCTTCGGAGACTTGTTGAAAGCCGGGTATTCGAAAATTTTCATCGCCGAACGACTCCGAAGCCGCCCGAGGCGGGCGGAGGCGCCGGGAGCCTTGAACCCGGCCGTCTTGGCCGAACGCCTTGGAACTTGCCGCATTCCCTCGCGTACATGGTCGGCGCCGAACGGATAGGCGGCGAAGGGTCCGGATGCCTCAAGCTACGCCCCGACTTGCCGCCGCATGTCGGACGAATCGATGCCGGCCACGCGCGCCGGCCTTTTCATCGCGTCGCGGCGGAACGGCTCTCCCAGCTCCTGGTTCAGGATAATTTCGACCAGGGTCGTAACTCCCCGTTCCTGGTCCTCGCATGCCCGGCGCAGCGCCTCGGTAACTTCGTCGGCCGTTCTTGCCTCGACTCCGCGCAGCCCGCAAGCTTCGGCAACCTTCGCGTAGCTGAGATCGGGGTTCAGCTCGGTGCCTACGAAATTGTCGTCGAACCAAAGGGTCGTATTCCGTTTTTCCGCGCCCCACTGGTAGTTTCGGAAGACGACCATGGTGACGGCGGGCCAGTTCGAGCGTCCGATCGAGGTCAGCTCGTTCATGGAGATTCCGAATGCCCCGTCGCCGGCGAATCCGACGACAGGCACGTCCGGGCATCCGATCTTGGCGCCTACGATTGCGGGGAATCCGTAGCCGCAAGGCCCGAACAGGCCCGGCGCCAGATACTTTCGGCCCTCCTCGAACGCCGGATAGGCGTTGCCGATCGCGCAGTTGTTGCCGATATCCGAAGAAATTATGGCATCGGCCGGCAGCCCCGCCTGGATGGCGCGCCATGCTTTGCGCGGCGACAGGTGATCGGGCTGACGGCGACGGGCGCGCTCGTTCCAGGTCGTTCCCGGATCGTCGTCCTCGTGGTCCATCGAACTCAGCTGCTGAAGCCAGGCCGACTTGGTCGTGCGAATTAGGGACTCGCGCGCCTTGCGCCCCTTTTCCCCTGCCGACGGCGATAGTCTTTCGAGAAGTTTTTCGGCGACTGCCTTCGCATCCCCTTCGATGCCCACGCTCACTTTCTTGGTCAGCCCGATTCGGTCCGCATTGATGTCGACCTGGATAACTTTCGCTTGGCGGGGCCAATAGTCTATTCCGTATCCCGGCAGCGTAGAAAACGGATTCAGCCGCGTTCCGAGCGCCAGCACGACATCGGCCTTCGATATCAGCTCCATGCCGGCTTTCGAACCGTTGTAGCCCAGCGGACCGCAGAAGAGCGGGTGCGATCCGGGAAAGGCGTCATTGTGCTGGTAGTTGCAGCATACCGGCGCGGCCAGCCGTTCCGCCAGCTTCTTCGCCGCCTCTATTCCATTCGACAGCACGACCCCGGCCCCGTTTAGGATCACCGGGAATTCAGCCTCGGACAGCAAGTTCGCGGCTGTCTCGAGCGCGGCATCGCCGCCCGAAGGCCTTTCGAATCTTACGACCTGCGGCAATTCGATATCGACGACATGCGTAAAGTAGTCTCGCGGCACATTGATTTGCGCGGGCGCCGACCCTCGCCATGCGCGCATGATCACCCTGTTCAGCACCTCCGCAACCCTGACCGGATCCCGCAGTTCCTCCTGATAGCAAACCATGTCCTTGAACAGATTCATCTGCTCGACTTCCTGGAAGCCGCCCTGCCCGATCGTCCGGTTGGCGGCCTGCGGCGTAACCAGGAGCAAGGGGGAATGGTTCCAGTACGCGGTCTTTATGGCCGTTACGAATCCTGTAACGCCGGGGCCGTTCTGCGCGATGGCCATCGACATCTTGCCCGTCGCCCGCGTGAATCCATCAGCCATGTATCCGCCGTTCTTTTCGTCGGCGACATCCCAAAATGTAATCCCCGCCTCTGGAAACAGATCCGAAACCGGCATCATCGCGGAACCTATGATTCCGAAAGCATTCTCGATGCCGTGCATCTGCAGAACTTTGACGAATGCTTCCTCAGTTGTCATTCTCATGGCGCAACTCCAGTTTGCTCGCAGGTCCCCGCCCGAGGGAAGACGGCTGGCTTCCTTACCGCTTCCCCGAGCCTAATAACAGCAGAATCTTCCGCTTCCAGCCGCCGCCGCCGACATCCCGCCTAGGATCCGGCGCCCGAAATCAGCGCCGGCAATTCGCTAGGCAAATCCGCAACCGGGACGCCGGCGGATTCCAGGGCGCGGCGCTTGGACGCGTAGCCGCCCCTGCCCCCGTCTACGATGGCCCCCGCGTGGCCCATCTTCTTTCCCGGCGGCGAGGACCTCCCGGCGATGAACGCCGCGACCGGCTTGCGCATGCCCTGCGCGTATTCGGCGGCTTCCTCCTCCGCCGAACCTCCGATTTCCCCGCATATGACGACCGCCGAAGTCCTTTCGTCCCGATCGAACATTTCCAAGGCTTCCCGCGTCGTCGTCCCGATCATCGGGTCGCCGCCCACGCCGAAGAATGCGGACTGCCCCATGCCGCTTCGCGTCAGATTGAGGCACGCAAGGGCGCCGAGGCTTCCCGACCTGGAGATGACGCCGATGCCGCCGGCCTTGAAAATCCTGCTATTGAAGGCGGGCATTATACCGGCGAAGGTCTGGCCCGGCGTAACAAGCCCGGCCGTATTCGGCCCCGCGATTCTGCACCCGTTGGCCTTGGCCCCCGCCAGCATCTCCATCACGTCGTGCGTTGGAATGTGCTCCGCGAGGCAAATTACGAGCTTCGCGCCCGCCTCGCAGGCGTCGATGGCCGCTGTCTTCGCGGACAGGGGAGGAACGAACATCAGCGCGACATCGAACTTTCCGGTCATTTCTCGCGCGGATGCGAAAACCGGCAAACCCAGGTGGCTGGTTCCGGCCTTGCGCGGATTGACGCCGCCGACGACGGCGGCGCCGTACTTAATCATTTCGCTCGTCCAAAAGGTTCCCTGGCGGCCGGTAACGCCTTGAACGAGAATTCTGTGGCTGCCGAGAAGAATCATCGCCGCGCCTCCTCGGCGGCGCGAACCGCGGCGACGACCGCGTCGTCCATCAAGTCGTAGGGCTCGATCCCCAGCTCGCTTCTGATAAGCTCGATCGCATCCTCCTCGCCGGTGCCGTGAACGCTGAAGAATGCGGGAATGGACGGACGAAGCTTCTTCCATGCCGCGACAACCCCGCCGGCCATTACGTCCGTGCGCGCGAATGCGCCGCAAAAATTGACCAAAAGGCATTTGATCCCGGGGTTCTCGAGAATGATCCGCAGCGCGGGTTCCGCCTTCGTGTACGAATCGCCTCCGATTTCCAGAAAATTCGCCGGGCGCCCTCCGAAGTGCGCAATCGCATCCATGGTCGCCATGGTCAGGCCGGCCCCGTTGGCCAGAACGCCTACGTCGCCATCGAGCTCGATCAGCCGAAGGCCCGCCTCGGCGGCTCTAATTTCCAGTTCCGTCGCTTGTTCGCGGGACGCCCGCGCCGCCAGCTCCGGCCTGCGCGCCGCCGCGCTGTCGTCCAGAACGAATTTGCAGTCGAGCGCCACGACTTCGCCGCCGGCCGCGATCGCGAGCGGATTAATTTCAAGAAGCTCGGCGTCGAGATCCCGGTAGGCGGAATACAGCGCCGCGAGCGCGGCGGCGATTTCGGGCTTCCGGTCGCCTAGATCAAGCCCTTCGAGAAGCGATTCCGCCTCGGCCGGCCCGAATCCGCGCCGAATGTCGACCTGGCAGCTGCGCATCGCCTCGCTGTCGCTCGCAGCCGCCTCCTCGATATCGATTCCGCCGGACGGCGAAAACAGAACCGTCGGGCAGCGATTACCCCGATCGCTCAAAACCGCGGCGTATAGCTCCCTCGCCACATCGACACGCTCCTCGACGAGCACTTTCTCGACTTTGCAGCCGGAGATTTCCGACCCGAGCATGCTCGCCGCGAATTCCGTGGCTTCTCCGGGTCCCGATGCTAATTTCACGCCTCCGGCCTTGCCGCGCCTGCCGGCGGGAACCTGGGCCTTCACGGCGCAGGGTCCTCGCGCCGCCGCTTTCGCTTCCTCCGGGCTGCGGGCGATACGCCCCCGCGGAACAACGATTCCGCGCTCGGCGATCAGAGCTTTGGATGCCCATTCCTCGAAATTCATTTTCCGTATCTTTTCCAGTACTTGCCGAACAGCTGCTCCTCGGTGGGCCTGTCTTCGGGAATTGTCGTCACGAGGCGGGTGACATTGATAAAGCAGCGGTAATTCAGGTTGTTGTCGATGGTGTTGCCGGCCCAGGTGCCGCCGCCCATGGACAGCGTAAACGGAAGCGCGTTGTCGAATCCTCCTCCGTTGCCGAATGTATGCGCCTGGTTGACTAGCACTCGAACGACATCGGTTTCCTCGGCGACCTCCCTCGCTCGCGCCATGCTGCGCGTGTGTATTCCGACCGAATGCCCCTTTCCCGCGACGTCCAGGATGCTGCGGACGATTCTCTTCGCGTCGTCGAAGTCGCCGGCGCGATACACGGCGAGAACCAGAGACAGTTTTTCGTCCGCGAAGCTCCCCTTTCCTCCGACGCCGGCTTCCTCCACCATGAAGAACTTGCGAGTTTCAGCGCCCGGGCGAAGGCCGAAAAGCCCGGCGAGAGTCGGCGCGTCCTTGGCGATCGCCCTGCGATTCAATTTTCCGCCGATCCAGAGATTCCTCTCGACAGCTGCTCTCTCGTCGCGATCGCAGAGCCAGCCGCCGGCGTTTTCAAGCGCTTGGATCGCGCGCTCGTAGACCGAATCGAGTACGACAACCGCGTTTTCGGACGAGCATGATGTCGCATTGTCGAAGATCTTCGAACGGGCGATCTTTTGCGCCGCGTCGTCAAGGTCCGCGCTTTCATCGAGGATGACGGGGACGTTGCCGGCGCCGACGCCGATGGCTACGGTGCCCGAGAGCATTGCTCGGCGAACATTGTCCTGCGAGCCGGTTACGACCGCGAGGTCGACTTGCGACACCAGCTCCTGCGTCAGTTCCTTGTTGACGGGCGGCGGGAGCACTTGGACCAGATCTGCGGCATGCCCGGCCTTGACCAATTCGCCGCGCATGAATTCGACGGCCTTGGCCGTCGTGGGATACCCCGACGGCGACGGGCCGATGATTACGGCGTTGCCGCCCTTGACGGCCATCATGGCCTTGTTGACAGGCGTCGCCGACGGATTCGTCGACGGGCACACGGCTCCGACCACGCCGACCGGCTTGCCGAAATACGCGAGCCCCTTGTCCTTGTCTTCGCCAATCATTCCTACGGTTTTCGCGCGCAGCAGGTCGCGAAGCGTCCCGAATGTCTTGCGCGTGTTTTTCAAGTACTTCGAATCCGCATCGCCCAACCCCGTATCGGCAACCGCCATCTCCGCGAGCAATTTCGCGTTTTCGGGCTTGTAGAGAGACCAAGCGAGCGCGGTCACGGCGTCGTCCACCCTCCCCTGGTCGCATTCGCCCATGCTCGTCATGGCGCTTCGGGCTCGCTCAACGAGTTTCTCGATTGTCCGGCGCGCCGAATTTTCGCCTGAGGTCGCGGCATCCATTTCAATGGCCTCCATTAATCCAGCGATGCCTTTTGCTGCTCGACGCGACGGAACTCGCCGGCGATGCTCAGGATGACCGCCCCGACGCCGAGCACGATTAGCACGGCGGCGATCGGCCGCTCGAAAAAGCCCAGAAAATTGTAGTCCATCAACTGCATCGATTTCGTAAAGGCCGACTCGCCGAGCTTGCCCAAAATGAGTCCGAGAACGATGCCGGCTGCGGAATATCCGGTGCGCCTCAGCAGGTAGCCGGCGATGCCCGCGATGAACATCACCCAGACATCGATAAATAGATTCCTCAGCGCGTAGGCCCCGACGATTGCGAGCATGAGAATTCCGGGAGCCAGCCAGCGGAACGGAATGCGAAGGAGATGCACGACAGTCTTGGTCTGCAGCCACCCTAGGAAAATGATCAGGAGATTCGCCCAGAACATCGCGGCGAACGTGATCCAGACCAATTCGCCGGAATTGATGAAGATCAACGGCCCCGGCTCCATGCCGTGGATTTGGAAAATTCCTAGCATCATGGCGGTCAGCGCGCCGCCCGGAAGCCCGAGAGCCAGCAAGGGAATCATGGCGGCGCCGGTCGCCGCGTTGTTGGCGGTTTCCGAAGCGACGACGCCCTCGATTTCGCCCTTGCCGAAATTCTGTCGGTTCCTGGACCAGCGCTGAGCCTGGCTATAGCCGAGAAACGCCGCGAGCGTGGCTCCGATGCCGGGCAGGATGCCGGCGAAGAAACCGATTCCGACGGAGCGAAGCATTGTCCATCGCACGCGCCAGAATTCCGCCGCGCTTGGAAATTCCAGTCCGGCCTTCGGCCTCTCGCGGGTTCCCATGGCAATATTGACCGCCTGAGCGAAAACCTCGGAAACGGCGAAAAAGCCGAGAATTATCGGAATGAAATGTATGCCGGCCGACAAATAGTAGGAATGGAAGGAAAGACCGAGAAGCGAACCCTCGTTGAATCTCGCGATGCCGCCTACCGGGTCGGTGCCGATCGTCGCGATCAGCAAGCCCGCCAGAACCGACAGCCACCCTTTCCAAAGCGTCGCGGCGCCAATGGACGCCGAAACCGCCAGCCCGAAGAAGATCAATGCGAAAATCTCCTGCGGCCCGAAAGCCCTGATGGCCCAGCCGGCGATGGCCCCGGTCGCCGACATCATAAGAATCGCCGACGCCAGTCCGCCGATCGCAGAGCAGCTGACCGCCGCGCCAATCGCCTTGCCGCTTTCGCCTCGAAGAGTCATTGGATAGCCGTCGAAGCAGGTCGGCGCGTTTTCGGGAGCTCCGGGAATGTTGAAGAGAATGGCAGTAATCGCGCCGCCGAACACGCCGGCGCAATAGATCACGGAGAACAGCATGATCGCATGCTCGGGTAGCATCGTGATCGTAAAGGGAAGCACGACGGCTCCCAGAGTCAGCATGTTGACCCCGGGCGTCGCGCCGAAAATCATGCCGCCCAGAAGCCCCATTGCGAATATGAGCAGGGTGTTCCAGTCCCCGAAGAGGTTCATCGTGCCCTGGATAAACATATCCATCGCTACAGACCTATGCGCGCCAGGCCGATAATCGCCACGTTGACATCGTAGAACGCCTCGATTCTCCCGACCGGCAAGGCGACGAAAAACAATCGGGTGAAGAATAATAGAACCAGCGCGTAGATCGCCGCCGTCACCGCGAACAAGTTGACCGGCGAGCGCACTTCCATCAGCAGTAGCATTCCGGCTACGAAAAACGGCGCCGATATGTAAAAGCCCACTCTAGGCGCCAGATAGAGCCACAGAAGGGGAAAGACGAAAACCGCCGCCCGCTGCGCCAGCGTTCGCCAGTCGCCGCCGCTCTTCGCGCCGGACTTCGCGTTAGCGTTTTCAGGCGCGCGTCGAGCGACGATTCGCTGCAGGCAGAACTGAGCGACGGCGCCGAACGCCGCGGCGATGCAGAGCGCCCTGGGCCAGCCCGTTGCACCAAACTCGTAGTCGGGAATCTCGCGGTCGAACAGGCCGGTTTGCGAATACACAATGCCGCAAATGAGCAGCCAAACGGCCATTTCGGCGAACGAACGCCAGAATTCGCTCGTTGGCCGGGGGCTTTCGCCGTCAAGAGTACGCTCGGTCATCGTTTTTCAGCTGTCGTCGCGAACACGCGACCGGCCGAGCGGAAGGCGCGCAGCGCGCCTTCCGCGTCCGCAGACTAGATTCCCAGCTGCTCGTACATAGCCTGGTAGGTCGCAACCGCGCCGTTGATCAGTTCGATCGAACCCTCCGTGTCGCGATAGCTGTCGATTAGGTGCATGTATTTGTTTCGGTTGAATTCAGCGTAGTCCGGGTTGCTGAATCCCGCGGCGCACGCCGCGGCAAGAAATTCGACTCTGTCGCTCGGCACGCCGCTCTTGACAAAGAATCCCCGGAAGCGCGTCAGCGATTCAAAGTCGGCGCCGACCTCGCGATGCGTCGGAACTTCGGCGAACGCATCCGGCCGCGCATCCAGGAATGTCAGGATGGGCTTCATCTGGCCCGCGTCCAGGAAGCTTCGAACGTCGCCCGGCTGCTCGAAAAGAACGTCGACATGCCCGCCTATCAGCGCGCCGTATCTTTCGGCGGGCTTGTCGAAGGCGATCTGCTTGACATCCAGCCCCAGCGCATCCGAAAGCTGGTGCATGACAACGAGTTCCATCGAACCGACTTTTCCGAGATTGGCCATCGTCGCTTCGCCCGGATTCGCCTTGGCGTATTCGACGAAGCTCGCCCAATCGGAAAAGCGGCTTTCATCCGTTCTGATGTAGATCTGGCTAAATGTTATTTGCGTCATGCACAGAGGAATCCAATCGACGGCCGGATTTTCCCTGATGTCGCCGCTGGCGTAGGCCGATATTGCGTTATCGATATGCTCGAGTACGGTATAGCCGTCCGCAGGCGCCAGCATGAAATCCGGTATCGCGGCGGTGCCGCCGCCGCCCGCCTTGTTGACGACCTGGAAGGAAATTCCCGCTTCTTCCTCCATGGCCTTGGCCATAGCGCGAGCCAGCTGGTCCGAACCGCCCCCGGGGCCGAACGGCACGATCATGGTAAGAGGCCTGTCCCCGAAACCCGCGGGCTTGGACAAATGGCCGTCCGCCTGCGCCAAGCCTGCACATGCCAGCAGCGATAGCACAACCGAAGCGGTTCCCGTTAATTTCGCCAGCTGTTGATTCATTTTTTCCTCCTTAGAACCTGTCGCCGTATTTACGGCTCATTTGGTGATATTCCCCAGAATAAATTCAGAAATGCGAAATTACAATTGCGAAATTTTTATATTTACTTAAAATAAATTGAATTTAAAGGGGGATTTTATGTCTATCCACCAGCTTAGAGCGCTCGACGCGATCGGACGCTACAAATCATTCGCGCTGGCGGCCGGCGCGCTAAACATTACCCAGTCCGCGATCAGCATGCAGATTTCCGCTCTCGAGCGATCGCTGGGAGCGAAGCTTTTCGATCGCGGCACGCGCCCGCCCCGTCTGACGGCGGCGGGGGAGACCGCTCTACGCCGCGCCAGCTCGATCGTCGCCGAATTTGAAGAAATGCGCGCCGCGCTCGACGAAACGCATGGCTACAGGCACGTTCTGAGGCTTGGCGCGATTCCCTCCGTGCTTACGAATTTGCTGCCTCGGGTCCTGGTCGCGTTGCGAGAAGATCGCCCGAACCTGACCGTTAACGTCGTCTCCGACCTGTCCGGCAACCTGATGGCGATGGTCGAACGCGGGGAAATCGATCTTGCGCTCATGCATCAGCCCCGCAAGCTCAGCGGAATTTTTGCCTGGCACGGATTGTCGCGCCAGAAGATCGTCGTGCTCTCGCCGCTGCAGTCCAGAGAGACGACGGCCAAGGAAATATTCTCCGCTCACCCTTATATCAGATTCAACCGCAACGCCTGGGTCGCGCCGATGATCGAGGAAAGGCTTGCCGAGCTTGGCTTGCATCCCGACACGCGAGCCGAATTGCAGTCGATCGAGGCGATACATTTAATGGTTCACCTCGGATTCGGCGCATCCGTCCTTCCGGACGTAGGCGAATCCGGCCTTTCCAAGGCGCCGCTGCGCCTGCTGGAATTCGGCTCGCCGCCGATCTATCGCACCGTCGGCGTACTGCATCGACCGGATGCCGCCAAAAAAAATGTCCGGCGCTCCGTGCTGCAAACGCTGGACAGGCTTCAGATCGCCGCAATCTGATACCGGGGATCCGTGATGAATCGGCCGATCCGATTTCGCGCCACCACTTCCGACTGGACGCCGGAGCCGCGGCGCGACGGATTGCGCGACCGGGCTATGCGGAAAAGTACCGCGACCGCGGCGAGCCGATCTACCTGATAGGCGTGGCGTGCGGACGCGACGAAAGAAACCTTCTTAAGATCAAGGCCGTACCTGCCTGAAAGATTTGTGCAGAGGCGTTGCACCGGTTCGCGCTTCTCAAAAAATTTGCGCGCGTAATCGCGGCGCGCTTGCATGGTTGTAGGAATCGATACCTGATTGCGGGCGCAGCTCGATAGACAAATCCGGCCAGTCATTCGCAAGCGCGGCATTCGGAGGACTGATGCAATGACTTTTGCAAGGAAGGCTCTAGCAGGTAGCATCCCGATTGGAATGGCCGCGACACTTTCCCGATTTGAAGATTGGCCCAAGGGAACGTGGATTCCGGGCCAAGGCATTGAAGGACCGGAACCCACGTCTTTGACAGCGAGCCCGACCGCTTACGCCATCTGCCCAAGTCGGTACGGGAAGGCGGAAAGGCCCGTTGAATCGCTTTGGCAAAACTTGGCACACGATTCATCTGCCCGGATTGTACTGTCGCGAACTCCGCCGCCTATTGGAAATGAAGATGCCGGGGCGGTTAAGCCTGCCGGCACGGATCAATCTCCCGAAACGCATATTGAACGCTGATTTCCGCCGCCCGGGATCAACAGAATTTTCGAAATTGTAGGGGCAGGGTGAATTTCTTCCTAAAAACTCATGGATTTCAGCAGGTTGCGAGAACGAGGTTTTAAATACTGCCAATTTGACGCGAGATTCGCAAACTCGATTCCGGCTGCTCTTGCGACTAGACAGCCGCTTCGACATTGTAGTTGCGGGCCCGAGGCGCCGACGATGAAAAACCCAAATATCTCGCTATGTCTTGCTACCCATGCCGGAACGCTAGTCCGAATAACTCGGCTTTGATTCAATCATCGCGCCTCACGGCAGAATTGCGTTGAATGCATTTTCGATTATCAAATCCGCTTCGGGAAATCCGTATGCGGGCTCATTCGAGGATTGATCCATGGCTACGGCACTTAGCAGCGAGCCGATGCCGACAGGATCGGAATATGTCGGATTAATTAGGGCGTATTTAGCGATATCGGCCGCCTGCTGCATGGTGGATTTATCATTGGCCTCCATTTCCTCGCACGCGGTATCCGCGATTTCAACGGTATCGATAATTGGCCCGAATCCGTCCTCCTGAAGAAAAACTATTCCCGCCAAGTCACTGCTGTCGAAATTCGCCTGGAATCTTGCAACGCCGGTCTCGTTGGACCAGCTTATTTCGTCGATGCTCGCCACGACGTTCCCGTATGTAATCGTGCGCCGCGCATTCTCGCCTCTGGTTATTCTAACCTCTTTATCTCCGATATTTTTTTTCAGATAGTAAAGAGAATAATTCTTGGTACGCAGCAATTCCGGGTTTCCATCGAAGATAATTTTCGTCCAGTCGCCTTCGCTGCAGTTTATCAGCCGCGGCGGCGCGGCGATTCCGGCTTCCCGGAAATCGGCGGCTCGGTTTTCGCGAATTCTGTCGATAATGCCATAAACTTCGCTTTTTCTGCTGCCCACGACGAAGTATTCACCGTTTATCACCATCTGCGGCGTATAAATCGTTGGGCTGCCGTTGTGCCGGGCGTATTTCCTTTGCCTTTCGCTGAATTCCGGCTTCGAGAATTCATCCTTCCATCCAAGCGAATTCCAATAGTCCACATGAAAGGAAAGCGGCAGAATGTTTCGCTTCTTGTCGCTTCGCAAAACATGCAGCAGCTTGTCGGCGGGCGGACACGAGGAACACCCCTGCGACGTGTAGAGCTCGACTACGATCGGCCTTCCCGGATGCTCGGAATCCGCCATGGAAACGCTAGGCCAAGCGACCAGGATCACCAGAATTGAAAATAGTTGTCTGAGCATGGGCAGCATGTCCCCTTCTTCGGGTTTCGAATACTATCCGTCCCTTCGCGGCAGCAGACAAGTAAATTTTTCGCGAGTAGCCTGGAAAGCGCCCTTATGAACGGTCATCGCCCCGGCATCTATCACGCCGCCTTCGAAAACTGCCGCAGCACGTAGTGCAGCACGCCCCCGTTTCGAACGTAGTCAATTTCGACTTCCGTGTCGATTCGGCAACTGAGCTCGATCTCGCGCGTCGTTCCGTCGGCGTAAGCGATTGTGCACGGCACTATGGAGCGCGGCTCGACATTATCGCTTAAATTCGTAATTGAAATCGTTTCGCTGCCATTTAGATTCAATGACTTGCGGGAATCGCCTCCGGTAAACTCAAACGGAATCACGCCCATTCCGACCAGATTCGCGCGGTGGATTCTCTCGAAGCTTTCCGCGATGACGGCCTTGACCCCGAGCAGGCTCGTTCCCTTCGCCGCCCAGTCGCGGGACGATCCCGCCCCGTACTGCTCGCCGCCGACGACGACGAGGGGAGTACCCGAATTCTTGTAGGCCATCGCCGCCTCGAATACCGAAGCCAGTTCGCCGTCGGGTCCGATGGTAAAGCCGCCTTCGACTGCGTCGAGCATCTCGTTCCTCAATCTAATGTTTGCGAACGAGCCCCGCATCATGACCTCGTGATTGCCGCGCCTGGAACCGTATGAATTGAAGTCCCTGACCGCGACCTGCCTCTCCGCAAGGTAGCGTCCCGCCGGAGAATCGGATTTGAACGAACCCGCCGGAGAAATGTGGTCGGTCGTTACCATGTCGCCGAGAATGACAAGAATCCGAGCATTTTCGATATTCGAAATCTCGCCCGGCTCAGGCGACATGCCCCGAAAATAAGGCGGATTCTGAACATAGGTCGACGAAACCGGCCAATTGTACGTAAGACCTCCTTCGGTCTCCACGCTTCGCCATTTTTCGTCGCCGAGGAAGACATCGGCGTATTTCTTGACGAACGCCTGCCGGGTTACGGTTTTTTCCACCAGCTCCGCGATTTCCGTTTGCGTCGGCCAGATGTCCTTTAGGAAAACTTCGGCGCCTTCGCCGTCAACGCCTATCGGGTCGCTGGAAATGTCCACGTTCATATCTCCGACAAGGGCGTACGCAACGACCAATGGCGGTGACGCAAGATAGTTCGCTCGAACGTCCGGGCTAATGCGCCCCTCGAAATTCCTGTTCCCGGACAGCACGGCGGCAGCGACTAGGCCGCTATCGGCGATCGCTATCGAGATTTCCGGCTGGAGGGGACCCGAATTGCCGATGCACGTCGTGCATCCGTAGCCAACAAGATTGAATCCAAGCGCATCCAGATCGTCTTGAAGCCCGGCAGCTTCCAGATACTCGGTCACGACCTTCGAGCCCGGCGCAAGGCTGGTCTTTACCCATGGCTTCGGGACCAGTCCTCTTGCCCTCGCCTTGCGCGCCACCAGCCCCGCCCCGATCATCACGTAGGGGTTGGACGTGTTCGTGCAGGACGTTATCGCCGCGACGACTATAGATCCGTCCTTTAGCGTATAATCCTCGCCCGCCACCGGCACCGCGTTCGCGGCGACCTCTCCCCTGCTCCGCCGATAGTCCGATGCGACATTTGCGAATGCCGTCGATGCCTGATTTAGAGGCGTGTGATCCTGCGGTCTCCTTGGGCCTGAAATCGCCGGCACGACCGTCGAAAGATCTAGTTCAAGCGTATCGGTGTAAACCGGGTCGTACGATTCGCCGCGCCAAATCTGGTTGCGCTTGGCGTAGGCCTCGACAAGAGCGACGCGATCGTCGTCGCGTCCGGTCTGCCGAAGATACCTGATAGTTTCCGCATCTACCGGGAAGAAGCCGCAGGTAGCTCCGTATTCGGGCGCCATATTGGCGACCGTTGCGCGGTCCGCCAGTGGCAGGGACTCCAGCCCGGGACCGAAAAACTCGACGAATCTTCCGACGACGCCCTTTTCCCGGAGCATCTGGACGACGCGCAGAACGAGGTCGGTCGCGGTCGTGCCCTCGGTGGCGACGCCCGTAAGTCGAAAACCGACAACTTCGGGAATCAGCATGGATACGGGCTGGCCCAGCATGGCAGCCTCCGCCTCGATGCCGCCGACGCCCCACCCCAGCACGGCGAGGCTGTTGACCATGGTCGTGTGGCTGTCCGTTCCGAGCAACGTGTCCGGAAAAGCGATCCTGCGACCGTCCTTATCGGTATCGGTCCAAACCGTCTGCGCCAGGTATTCGAGGTTGACTTGATGGCAAATCCCGGTTCCGGGCGGCACGACACGGAAATTGTCGAAGGTGGACTGCCCCCATTTCAAGAACTGATATCGTTCCCAGTTTCTTTCGTATTCGCGGTCGACATTCAGCTGGAATGCGCGCGGATTGCCGAAATCGTCGATCATCACCGAGTGGTCGATGATCAGATCAACCGGTACAAGAGGATTTATTTTATTGGGGTCGCCGCCTAGCGCCTTGATCCCGTCTCGCATTGCAGCCAAATCGACGACGGCCGGAACACCCGTGAAATCCTGCATGAGAACCCTGGAAGGCCGGAAAAAAATCTCCTTCGGATTGCGCCCGCCATTGTCGCACCATTCGGAAAAGGCGGCGATGTCGCTCTCCGATACGATCGAGCCGTCCTGGAAACGGAGCAGATTCTCCAGGATGACGGACAAAACCGCCGGCAGCCTCGAAAAATCCCGCCCCATTGATTTTCCGGCCTTTTCAATCGAATAAAATCCGTATTCGGTGCCTGCGACCTCCAATTTATCGCGCGAAACGAGACTTTCCCTTCCTACCTTGGCACTCATATCAAGATTCCTGCTTCCTAGCGGCTAATTCCTCGCGGGTATATGGAGCAGCTAGCGGCGCAGGTCAAGAAATTCAGCGAGCCGCGGGCCTTTGCGGCCGACCCCGAAAACGCCGAGGGGACCGGCATTCGCGTTATCGACCAATTCCTTTACATTGGATATGCTATGCCCAATATCTCCACTCGGTTCGGGAAAGGTGCATGCGTCGATGCAGCTGCGCGCAAATTCAGTGTCTTGCCGCCGAGGCGAGCGGACGCTTTTCGGAGATGTCGGCTTCGCCCTCGGCGGCGGCGACTGCCTGATAGTCCGCGGCCCCAACGGGTCCGGCAAAACGACTTTGCTTCGAACTCTCGCGGGCATTTCCAGACCTTCGACCGGGAATATCTTCGTCGACAGGGACGAAGTCGTTTTCATCGGGCATTCGAATGCGATCAAGGACCAGATGACCGCTCGCGAAAATCTCGAATTCTGGGCGAGCGTTTTCGGAACCGCCGATGCAGACGACGCATTGAAGTCATTCAATTTATGGGAAGCCAGGAACATTCGGGCGATATGCCTTTCGGCCGGCCAGAAGCAGCGCCTATCGCTGTCCCGGATCGGGATTTCCCGTCGAAAAATTTGGATTTTGGACGAACCGACCGCTTCGCTGGATGCGGACGGCTCCGCGGCGATTCTCTCGCGAATTCGAAGCCATTGCCGCAATGGCGGCATCGCCGTGGTCGCGACGCATCATGAATTCGAAATGCCCGAATCCAAAAAGCTGGACCTTTCGAGATTCCAGCCGTCGCTCCGGTCCGGCGTCCGCTCCGCTCCCGAAAGCCCTCAATCGTGATTGCGCTCGTAATTCGAGATCTTAAGCTCGCGATGCGAAGCGGCGGCGGATTCGGGCATGCCCTGGCATTTTTCTTTGCCGTTGCGCTGCTGGTTCCGCTCGCTGTCGGATCCGACTCGGCGATTCTAGTTTCCGTCGCATCGGGCATGATCTGGGTTGCCGCCCTGCTTGCCAGCCTGCTCTCGCTGGACAGGCTCTTTTCGATCGACTTCGAAGACGGCTCGCTCGAAGCCATCGCCGTTTCCCCTCTGCCACTGGAGATCGCCGTTTGCTCCAAGATTTGCGCTCACTGGATTGCGACGGGACTGCCGCTGGCGGCGGCGGCTCCCGTCGTCGGCTTGCTGCTCCACTTGCCCGGCGAAGGATATTTCTGGGCCGTAGCGAGCCTGCTCGTCGGAACGCCGGCCCTGAGCGCCCTAGGGGCGTTCGGCGCTTCGTTGACCGCGGGAATGAAGAGAGGCGGATTACTGCTGTCCGTGCTTGTCGTACCCATGTCGATTCCGACGCTCGTTTTCGGCGCAAAGTCCATTGCGCTCGCCGTCGCCGGCGCTTCGAATACTACCGCGTTTCTGCTGCTGGCGGCTACGACGCTAACGGCTGTTGCCATTGCCCCCTTTGCCGCGGCGCGCGCTCTCGCCGACAGCCTTAGGTGAAAGGCTCTTGCCCAATGCGCCGCGTTAGGCAATAGAGGCGACATGTCCGTTTGGGAGTTTGCCAACCCGGCGAGGTTCGTGCGAATCGTCGGCAGGATTCTCGCGCCGACCGCCCTGCTGTCGGCTTCTTTGCTGGCGGTCGGACTGGTCTGGGGATTTTTCTTCACGCCGCCCGACTATGTTCAGGGATCGGCTGTAAAAATTCTGTTCGTCCACGTTCCGTCGGCCTTAATGGCGATCAACGCCTGGATCATGATGCTGGCGGCATCTTTGATCTGGCTGGTGCGACGGCACCGCGTGTCGGTTCTAGCAGCCAAGTCGGCAGCTCCGGTCGGAGCCGTCATGACGCTCGCGGCGATGGTTACGGGCGGAATCTGGGGTCAGCCCATGTGGGGGACCTGGTGGGCATGGGAACCGAGGCTTACCTCGTTTCTTATTCTTTTTCTGTTCTACCTCGGATATATCGCGCTGTGGCATGAAGTCGACGACAAGGAACGCGCCGCCGACCTGACATCGGTGCTCTGCATGGTCGGCTCCGTGTTCGCATTCCTTTCGCGCTACGCGGTTAATTTCTGGCAGCAGGGCCTTCATCAAGGCGCTTCGCTGTCGCTTGACAGGGACACGAACGTGCACAATGCCTACTACGTGCCATTGCTACTTTGCATGGCGGGTTTCGCCCTGCTATTCGTCACGCTGGTTCTGCTTCGCACCCGCACGGAGATCAGGAAGCAGCATTCCGCCGCGATCGCCGCCAGGATAAATGCCGATGTTCGCTGAATTGGGACAGTACCAATTTGAAGTCCTCGCCGCCTACGGAGCGACAATTCTGCTAATCGGCGGAATCGTCGCCCTTTCGGCCGCATCCTCCGCCGCCGCTCTCCGAAAGCTCAACGAGCTAAGAAGCCTTGAGAAGCGGAATGAATAGGCGCCTTGCTCCTCTGGCCATTCTGCCGCCGGCGATATTCGCGTTCATCGCAGCGCTATTCTACTGGGGGCTGGCGCGCGACGACCCCGACGGCTTGCCGTCGAGCTTCGTCGGGCGGAACGCGCCCGGATTCGAACTGGAGCCGTTCGAAGGCATGCCGATCCCGGATCGAATCGATCCGGACGGCGGCGGCTATCGGCTGGTAAATTTCTGGGCCAGCTGGTGCGCGCCCTGCCGAGCCGAGCACGCTCAGCTTCTATCGCTAAAGGGCGACGGCATGGAAATCATCGGCGTCAACTACAAGGACGATCCCGCCAACGCCCGGGCATTCCTGCAGGAACTCGGAAATCCCTACACCGAGATCGGCGCGGACCCCGAGGGAAGGACGGCGATCGAATGGGGCGTCTACGGCGTTCCCGAAACTTTCGTCGTCGGCCCGGACGGCAAAGTGGCGCTTAGGCACGCGGGACCGGTCACCGCCCGCGTGCTGCGGGAGACCGTCGGCCCGGCGCTCGACTGGGAGACTAGCGAATAATGGCCCGCCGCGCGGAATCGCCGGCTATCGGCGCGGCGGGCGGCCCGCCCGTATCGCCGTTGGCGGAAATCGCATGCCCGGACGATTGGCATGTTCATTTTCGGGATGGAGACCTGCTGAGGTCGGTCGTTCCCGAGACCGCGCGGCATTTCGCAAGGGCCTTGGTCATGCCGAATCTCGTTCCGCCGGTAGCGTCCGCCGCCGACGCGTCGGCATACCGGCGGCGCATACTCGAAGCCGTTCCGGGCGGCGTCGAATTCGAGCCGCTGATGACTCTCTATCTAACCGAAGAAACGGACCCGTCGGATATCGAGGCCGCGGCAGTCGGCGAAACCGCGACCGCGGTCAAGCTCTACCCGGCGGGCGCGACGACGAACTCGGGCGGCGGCGTGAGAAATTTCGACTTGATCGACCCGGTGCTGGAAAAGCTGGCCGAAATCGGCATGCCCTTATGCGTGCATGGCGAAGTCGCGGATGAATCCGTCGACATATTCGATCGCGAAGCGGTTTTCCTAGATAAAGTGCTCGATCCGATACGGCGGAAGCACCCGGAACTGCGCGTCGTCCTCGAACATGTTACGACCAAGGAAGGCGTAGACTACGTATCGAGCGGCGGAACCGGCATCGCCGCGACGATTACAGTTCATCATTTGGCAATCAACCGAAACGCCATGTTTTCGGGAGGCATGCGGCCCCATAATTTCTGCCGGCCCGTCGCCAAGCGGGAACATCACCGGGAAGCTCTGCTTTCAGCGGCCACCGGAGGCGGCGAAAAGTTTTTTTTCGGCACGGACAGCGCTCCGCATTTGAAGCAGCACAAGGAAGCGGCGGTTGCCTGCGCGGGAATTTTCACGGCCACCTGCGCGGTGCCGTGCCTCGCGCAGATTTTCGACGATTCCGGAGCGATCGACCGGCTGGAATCATTCGCTTCGCTTAACGGCGCGAGATTCTACCGCGTACAGCCAAACGCCGGAAAGTTAATTCTTGAGAAATGCGAATCGCCTGTCGGCTACCCCGACCGCATTCTTGCGGGAAACGATTCGGTAGCCGTCTTCGACCCCGGATTTGCGATTCGGTGGCGAGCCAGACGAATTTAAGGACTCATTCCATGAACAGATCCGCTTTCAGCCCCGGCACAGCAGGAGCAACCGTCGCGTCCATGCTTTTTGAGATCGGCGCCGTGGCTTTTCGGCCGGAGCAGCCTTTTACGCTATCTTCGGGACGCCCCTCCCCCGTCTATATCGATTGCCGCAAGCTGATCTCGTACCCGCGCGTGCGCTTTGAGCTCATGAACCTCCTGGTCGCCAAGATCTTCGAGCATTTCGGCTACGAGGCCTTCGACAACGTCGCCGGAGGCGAAACCGCCGGCATTCCATTTGCCGCGCTCGCCGCCGAGCGCATGGGGCTGCCGATGTCGTATGTGCGGAAAAAGCCGAAAGGCCACGGCAGGGAAGCGCGAATCGAAGGCCGGATGGACCCGGGCCAGCGCGTTCTGCTGGTCGAGGACCTCGCGACCGACGGCGGTTCGAAAATCGGATTCGCGGACGCGATTCGCGAAACCGGAGCCAACTGCGCGGGCGTCGCCGTGGTATTCTATTACGGAATATTTCCCGGAACGGGAGAGAAATTGGCGCAGGCCGGGCTTGACCTGCTCTATCTGTGCACATGGAGACATATGCTCGAAGCGGCGCGGCGATCCGGCGGATTCGATGCGGCGACCCTCGCCGCCGTGGAGGAATTCATCGATTCTCCGCTGGAGTGGCAGGACAGGCGGCTCGCGCGATAGCGAATCGAATCCGGCGCCGACGCGCAAGGCTGCAACAGGCATTAAAACTTCAAACATTCATATAGACGGAACCAAGTCTTTCCTTCTATATATTGACGAAGTTTTTCACATTTTTTGCACGAAAACATACATTTTGCCATTGGCTCGCAGATCGTAAATGACGGATTCAAACGAGATTCGGAGTCGAATATGAATAAGTCAGCGCCGTTTCACCTTACTGGTTCCGATGGAAAACTCGATTCTCCGGAAGCGCCGAGAAACGTTCCCGCCGAGCAGGCCTTGCTCGGCGCGATCATGACCGAGGAAAGAGTTTTCGAGAACGTTTCCTCGATAGCTCGACCGGAGCACTTCTACGATCCGATTCATCGCCTGATCTACGAGATCATTATCAAGCAGATCGGCAAGAGGCGCCTCGTTACGCCCGATGCGCTGATGTCGTTCCTTCAGTCCGAACCCGGATTGGCCGAACTGGGCGGAAGAGAGTATCTGGTAACGCTCGCGGCATCGGCGGTCTCCGTTTACCAGGCGGCGCACTATGCCAAGCTAGTCGTCGACTGCGCCATGCGCCGCAATCTGATCGACCTCGGCGAAGAAGTCGCATTCAAGGCCGGAAAGGCGACGCCCGATTCGACAGCTCAGGACCTGATTACCGACACCGAGAAAAAGCTCTACAATCTTGCCGAAAACGAGCGAATGGAGTCTGAATTCGTCGTTCTGCATTCGGCCGCGACCGAGGCGATAGTTGCGACCGAGGAGGCGTACAAGAGCGAATTCCTGCTTTCCGGCCTAAGCACCGGCTTCAAGGAACTGGATAAATGGCTCGGCGGGCTTCAGAAGTCCGATCTCGTGATTCTCGCCGGGCGCCCGGCGATGGGCAAGACGGCGCTAGCGACCAATATCGCTTTCCGAATCGCCCGGACCCGAAAGCTCTACGACGACCCGAAGGGCGCCAATCCGGTGGAAAAAGGCGGCATCGTCGGATTTTTTTCGCTCGAAATGTCAAGCCGGCAGCTGGCGTCGCGCATTCTGAGCGAAATCTCGGGCGTTTCCGCGGACAAGATCCGCAAAGGCCAAATGGAACCGGAAGAATTCCATAGCTACGCGTCCGCCGCGCGCGAGATAGAGCAAATACCTCTGCTAATCGACGACACGCCGGCGCTCAACATCGCGCAAATCACCAGCAAGGCGCGGCGCCTGAAGAGAACCAAGGGCCTGGACGTCCTCTTTATCGACTACCTCCAGCTGATCCGGGCGACATCGAACCGCGAAAACAGAACCAATGAAGTGTCCGAAATTACGCAGGGCCTAAAGGCGCTCGCCAAGGAGCTGGACATCCCCGTAGTGGCTCTGTCGCAGCTTTCCAGGCAAGTCGAAGGCAGGCAGGAAAAACGGCCGCAGCTTTCGGACCTGCGTGAATCTGGCTCTATCGAGCAGGACGCGGACGTCGTAATGTTCGTCTACCGCGAACAATACTACGTGAGCCAGCAAAAGCCGAACGACGACGACTTTGAAAAAATGACGAAGTGGAAGAACAGGATGAACAGTACGAGCGGAATAGCAGAAGTCATTTTCGGCAAGCAGCGCCACGGTCCGGTCGGCACCGCGAATCTTCACTTCAACGCCCACCTGACGGCGTTCGGCGACCCCGCCAAAAAATCGCAAGTCGAATCGAAAGAGGCCGGCTACTATTAAGGGAGAAATCAATACGACGGTCTTCGCTCAATCGGCCGATTCCAATAATGCCGGGGCCGCCCGGGGTCGCATCGAGCCGCCGCGAAAAAAAAGCCTGGGCTATTCGGCGGACGCGCGGCGGTCCAAGCTTTCATCGACCGAACCGTTTGCCGATTGGTGAAGCGCGTTGTTCGAGCATCGACTTTCGTAAAATCCCGAACAGGAATATATGCCGGATAATAGCTATTGCCGATTGAGCCAATGAATGTCGCCATGACTTCAATACACGCGGTCGTTATAGCCCCTTCGATTCGAAAGGCGATTTCCGAGACCTTATGGCCGCCTCTACGCTGAAAATCGATTTGGCCGCGATTCGGTCGAACTGGCGAAAGCTCGATTCCTTGACGTCGCCGAATTGCGAAACGGCTGCCGTCGTCAAGGCCGGGGCGTACGGTCTCGGCGCAGAAAAAATCCTTCCCGATCTGCGAAGCGCAGGCGCGAAGACATTCTTCGTCGCTTTGGCCGAAGAAGGAATGGCGGCAAGGACGCATCTGCCTGGCGACGAGGAAATTTTCGTACTTTCCGGGCATATGGACGGCGATGCCGACCTGCTTGCAAGAGGACGGCTGACGCCGATTCTCAATTCCGCCGCGCAGATTGAAAGGCACCTGGGCCTATTGCCCGGCCATCCGTTCGGGCTGCAGTTCGAAACCGGCATGAACAGGCTGGGAATGTGCGCCGCGGAATTCGCCAGCGTTCGAGAGCGCGCACTGAATGCGAATCCGGCGCTTGCGATGAGCCACCTGGCATGCGCCGACGATCAAGGGCATCCGATGAATTCGAGGCAATTGGCTGAGTTCAAATCCGCGACGTCCGAACTAGGGGTCCGGCGTTCGCTAGCCGCTACGGGCGGCATGATTCTCGGCCCCGAATTTAGCTTCGATCTGTGCCGGCCCGGCATCGGGCTATTCGGCGGGCTTCCCCACGCCGGAGCTGCGCCCGTCGTCTATCTGGACTTGCCGGTCCTGCAGGTGCGCGACGTCAAGGCGGGCGAAACCGTCGGCTACGGAGCCGAATGGACTGCCGGCGCGCCGACTAGGATCGCTACTGTTTCAGGCGGCTACGCCGACGGGATTTTCCGGGCGGCGGGCGGTCGCGGACGTCTGTTCGCCGGAGAATTCGCCTGCGAATTCGTCGGAAGGGTATCCATGGACTTGCTCGCGGTCGATGTTTCGGGCCTCGACGAAGTGCCCTCGGAGCTGCAATTTATGGGCGATCGGCAAACCATCGACAACATTGCCGACGCGGCCGGAACGATCGGCTACGAAATCCTGACGAGCATCGGAGATCGGTTCCGGAGGACTTATACGGGCGGAATCGGGAGCTAGCGCATGGTCCGTTTCGCATCCAACATCTTTGTCCATGTCGGACGAGCGTTCCTGGCAGGATGCCGGGCCGTAGGCCGCATTTCGGTTTTCGCGGCCGAGGGCGTCAGTCACCTGGCGCGCCCGCCATTCTACTTCCGGGAATTTTATCAGGCGCTGCTCTCGATCGGATTTTTCAGTCTTCCCGTCGTCGGATTGACGGCGTTCTTTACCGGGGGGGCGCTTGCTCTTCAAATTTATGCCGGCGGATCGCGATTCAGTGCAGAATCCGCCGTTCCGTCCATCGTTGCCATTGGCATGGCGCGCGAACTCGGACCGGTCCTCTGCGGATTAATGGTGGCGGGCCGGGTCGCCTCCTCGATCGCCGCTGAACTCGGCACGATGAGAGTAACCGAACAGATCGACGCGCTCGTAACTCTTGATACCAACCCTTCCAAATACCTTGTCGCTCCGCGCATCGCGGCCGCGACGCTCGCGATGCCGGTTCTGGCGGGCATCGGCGACATCGTCGGAATTTTCGGCGGCTACGTGGTCGGCGTCTCGAGGCTTGGCTTCAATCCAAGCTCCTATCTGCAGACGACCACCCAATTCCTCGAGACGGCCGATGTCGTGTCGGGGCTAGTCAAGGCCGCTGTCTTCGGCTTCATTGTCGCCGTCGTCGGCTGCTATCACGGCATGAATTCCGAACGGGGCGCCAAGGGAGTGGGACGAGCGACGACAAATGCGGTCGCCACGTCGTCGGTGCTAATTATCGCTACTAATTTCGCACTGACCGAACTTTTCTTCGCGGCATGATTCGGCCGGTTGAAATTGGTCCCGGCCGATTGCTCGGAGCCGTCGCGATCAAGCGGCGGATTTCGCCCGCGTCCGGCGAGGCCGCGGGAACATAGGGAAGGAAAACGATGCCTCCGCCGGCGATTCAAATGACGGGCGTCGAAAAGTCATTCGGCGCCAACCGCGTTCTCAGGGGAGTCAATCTCTCGGTCCAGCGCGGTCGGAGCCTAGCCATTATCGGCGGATCGGGCACCGGCAAATCCGTCGCTGTCAAATGCATCATAGGGCTTGTCGAGCCGGATGCCGGCTCCATTTTCCTCGACGGAAAGGACCTGTCCCGGACCAAGGGCGGTTTCGGCTCCGCGAATTACGGCATGCTTTTCCAGGGCGGAGCATTGTTCGACTCGATGCCGGTGTGGCAGAATGTCGCTTTCAGGCTGCTTCGCGGAAGCAGAGGCAAGGAGGCGGCTCTGCAAATCGCAATCGAAAAGCTCGCCAGGGTCGGACTTTCCGCGGATGTCGCGCATCTATATCCGTCGGAGCTTTCAGGAGGGATGCTCAAGCGCGCCGGGCTGGCTCGAGCCATAGCGACGGATCCGGAAATTATTTTTTTCGACGAGCCGACCACGGGACTCGACCCGATTATGGCGAGCGTCATTAATGAACTAATCCGCGGCGTCGTCGACGAAATGGGCGTAACGGCGGTTACAATTACTCACGACATGGCGAGCGTAAGAACGATAGCACATGAAGTAGTTATGCTTAATCGCGGCATCGTCGAATGGGCCGGAAACGTCGACGATCTTGGCCAAAGCGGAAACTCTGCGGTTGAGCAGTTCGTAAACGGCAATGCGGAAGGTCCGCTTACAGCGGCCGCATCCCGATTGCCTCCAGCGACGTAGTTTCATTCGGCAAGAATAGCGGGCGAACGTTGCTTGCAGGCTCGGACCCCTTGAATTCCGGAATATCGATTGGGAGCTCGTTTTCGGTCGCGGTTCAATCGCTTGCAATTCCGTCCGAACACTAGACTTAAAATGCTGATGGACGCATTTGCATCCGTCAGCAATCGCGACCTTGATTGAGGATTTTCTGCAACGATTTGATTCGCTATCCGTCACATCCGGTGTGGGGGAGTTGACCCGCATGACAAATTGCCGTTTAGGCCAAGCGCGAGTTCGGTAATCGCCAACTCGCACGGGTGCGGTGCTTGGTTCGTGCACATAGGACAGGCGCCGCATCCTTCTTGCTTTTCTATGTCCGTCTAGCGTCCGTTCCGGCAAGCCGCCTCGGCTCGGCGGTCGCAAGCGGGAGACGCCCGCTATTATTCAGTGGCAATATGCTGAGGCCTGCTCAAAGCGCGGATGGATTGCGGCTGGAAGACCGAAATCGCGCAAGCTTCCGACGGTTGCAATAAGATGGCAATGGGAAAAACAATCCTGTGGAAGCCCGGCGAATCGCCGAAATCCTGCACTTTCATGCAGCCATCGACGGCCAAGCGAGAAATGTTGAATGCTTCAAGTTGGTTTGATAGGCAATTATTCGATTTGCATGCCAGGTCGGCCTTCAGTTGCTGTCTTCGATTATCAATTGTGTTTTTCGCCGGAAGGGACCGAAAATGGTTGAAGCGCCCGAAGCTAGCGCCGTTCCGAAATACGTTCTGACCGTACAGAGATTGCTCGATGCGAAATTGGAGCAGGTTTGGCGGTGCTGGACGGAACCGGAGCTATTGGAAAAGTGGTTCTGCCCGAGGCCATGGTTTTTAACCGACGCTCGCATCGACTTGCGCACCGGAGGTGAATTCTCGGCGGTTTTCAACGGGCCTGAAGGCGAAAAATTCAACAGCGTCGGCGTTTATCTCGAAATCGAGCATCAAAGAATGCTTAAATCGACCGACGCCTTTCTTCCCGGATGGATTCCAAGCGAGCGAGCTTTCATGGTTTCAGAAGCTAGATTCGAGGAAGCAAGCGGCGGATGCACGGAATTTACATTCCGGGCGATGCATTGGAACGAATCCGCCTTGAAGGAACATGAGCAAATGCAATTTCACGCCGGGTGGAGAAAAGTTGTCGATCAACTCGAGGAAATTGCAAGGTCGCTAGACTAAGGTGATAGAAATGGGCCAGGAAATCCCTAGAATCGCCACCTGCCTCTGGTTCGACGGCCAAGCGCTGGAGGCTGCAGAGTTCTATTGCAGGATTATTCCCGGAAGCAGAATAGAAAGAGTAGGTCGCTACTCGGAGGGCAAGGAATTTGCCGAGCCCGGCAAGGTCATGCTTGTTGAATTCACCCTCGCCGGTGCGCCGTTCCGGGCCGTAAATGGCGGATCGCAATTCAAGCTGTCCGAAGCGGTATCGATTTCCGTATCCACAAAGGATCAAGTGGAAACTGATCGTATTTGGGATACGCTGTCCGCCGACGGCGGCAGCGAAAACAATTGCGGTTGGCTTAAAGACCGATTCGGATTGTCCTGGCAGATCATCCCCGAACAAGCTCTCGCGCTCTTGCAGGGTCCCAATGCCACGAAGGTGCTTCGGGCGCTACTAAGGATGAAAAAAATCATTATTGCGGATCTTGAAGCCGCGGCGCGCTGAGACGCCGTAGAATTCGCCAAGGGACTCCTATCCGCAAAATAGATTTCGCGCGATTTCTCCGCGAACCGGCCGGTTGGAAACTACTCGCGGAATCAAGTCAGCCGAAATGAGACGGGCGAGAGTAGCCCGCACCGGAATTCTAGAATATTCAGAGCGCGTCTTTCAATCCGGCAAGCGAGCCGCCGAACCTGGTTTCTTGAAGAGTTCGACGCGGCGACGCGGCTTGGTCGATTAACAATTGGCCGTAGCGCATGATAGGCTGCTGGATCTCGCAATTCTTTAGTCTTCGGTCGTGCGAATGGCCCGGCCGCCGGTTCGGCAGCGAACCCGGCTGTCGTGCGCGCGGGCGCCAGGCTTTGGATAGCCTCGTTCAATCCCAATTAATTCGCAACTCCGATTGCCGTGAATTCGACGCGAATTTGCGTTCGCCTAAAGCGGTCAAGCCATCCTTTGCTTGTCCGGCGTTTAGCATGCCGTCCATCTCGATCCGAATTGCGTTCCTTTTTTTGCGGATCTCGCGAAAAAGCGACAGGATCCGCTCAGCTGCCTCGTACTCCCCAATGCTTCAAGATTTGCAACCGAATTGCGCGGGCCGCTTGCAAGTCTCCTGGAATTGGGCTTTGGGATGGAAGCATTCGCGATGCAAGATACTGAGCCAGGGCGTGGCGCGGTAGAAACTCCGGCAAATTAGCGGCAAGGTCCCTCCGATGGCGAAAAAGATCGCATATGTATGTTCGGCCTGCAGATCGCCGCAAATGAAGTGGTCGGGGCGCTGCGGCGTTTGCGGCGAATGGAACACGATTATTGAAGCTACGGGCGACGAAGCGTCCCGGCTGGCTTCGGGGCGGAGGCCGGGAAGCCCGCTGGAACTGGTCGGGCTTTCCAGCGTTGACGAACCGCCCGAAAGGCGAAATCTAGGAATCCCGGAACTCGACAGGGTATTGGGCGGAGGCGTAGTATCGGCGTCGGCAGTTCTTATCGGCGGCGATCCCGGAATCGGAAAATCGACATTGCTTCTGCAAGCGGCGGCGAATTTCGCTGCGGGAGGAGGCTCGGCCGTCTACATTTCCGGCGAGGAGGCGACAACCCAGGTTCAAATGCGCGCCGAGCGGCTAGGACTTGCGTCGTCGCCTGTGATGCTCGCATCGGAAACGGGCATGCGGGATATCGTTGCCACGCTGGAAGCGACAAGGCCGGACATCGCGATAGTCGATTCGATCCAGACGATGTGGTTGGACGGAAACGAAAGCGCGCCCGGGTCGGTTAGCCAGTTGCGCGCCGCAGTGCATCAATTCGTTCAGTTCGCGAAGCGAAGCGGCACCGCCGTTTTCCTCATCGGCCATGTAACCAAGGAAGGCCAGATCGCGGGGCCGCGCGCCGTCGAGCACATGGTCGACACCGTTCTTTACTTTGAAGGCGAGCGAAGCCACCAATACAGGATGCTGCGTGCCGTCAAGAACAGGTTCGGGCCTGCCGATGAATTGGGCGTTTTCGAAATGACCGGCCAGGGACTGCAAGGCGTGGACAATCCTTCGGCGATGTTTCTGTCCGAAAGAGGCAGGCCGGCGCCTGGTTCGGCCGTATTCGCCGGCATCGAGGGAACCAGGCCCGTGCTCGTGGAAATTCAGGCTCTTGTCGCGCAGACCGCTTTCCCCTCGCCCAGGAGAAATGTCGTTGGATGGGACGGCAATAGACTTGCCATGGTGCTAGCGGTGCTCGAAGCCCGCTGCGGAGTCGGCCTGGGAGGCCATGACCTCTATTTGAATATCGCAGGCGGAATTCGGATTACCGAGCCGGCCGCCGATCTGGCGGTCGCGGCGGCGATTCTGTCGGCGAGCGCGCAGCGGCCACTGGAACCCAATACGGTCGCCTTCGGGGAAATCAGCCTGACCGGGGCACTCCGGCCGGTGCCGAAGCCCGAACAGAGGCTGAAGGAGGCAAAAAAGCTCGGATTTACGCGAGCACTTGCCCCTAAAGGCACGAAAAGAGTAATCCTTGAGGGAATCGAGGCAACCTTGCTCGGCGAATTGCATGAATTCGTGCGGCTGCTGGGCAGCTCGGATGACGACTAGGATTCAAATTGTGGCATAAATGGACGGTTTAAACCTATTTGACGGCTTGGCGGCCTTAATCGTATTTTTTTCCGCCTTCCTGGCATTTAGTCGCGGATTCATTCGCGAAATAATGTCGATTTTGGGCTGGGTCGTCGCTGCGGTCGCAGCCTATGTGCTGGCGCCGTCTGCAGCTCCGTTTGTGGCCAATCTTCCATATGTGGGCGACATTCTCGGCGGTAGTTGCGAACTCGCGATAATCGGAGCATTCATACTACTTTTCGCGGTCTGCCTCGTTCTGTTTTCGATTGTTTCGTCGTTTTTTTCGTATTTGGCCCGTCTACCCGCGGTCAGCGCGGTCGACAAGGTTGCCGGCTTCATTTTTGGCGTGGTGCGCGGCGTGTTTCTGGTTGCGATAATTCTAATTCTGAACGACTTGGTACTGCCTGCGGACCAAGCGCTCGCGATCATAGACGATTCCGAATCTCAGCAGCTGCTCGCCAGCGTGAAGGAATATATAGAAGCACGGCTCCCGAGCGATGCCCCGAGCCTGATCGAACAGACCTATCAAAACTTGATGGAACAGTGCAGGTCTATAGTAGCGATTTAAAGCGGCGGAAAGCTTTTCGCACGCGACCGGTCGATGCGGATTAGGATAAGCTCGACTCATTTACCTCGGCGCCGCGCGACCGGTTGCTTGCCGTCTCGAACAAGCATTGAAATTCGAACTCCTGTGAATTTGCCGGCAGCGGGATAAATCAACGGAGAAATTCGCCGCTGCTATTCGTTTCGGGACGAAGCATAAATTTTAAAAAACGAAGGGATCGCGAAGTTAAAATGCAGAACGGTTCGACTTCCCGAAGCCTAACCGGCCGGGTCGCAATGGTGACCGGCGCATCGAGGGGGCTCGGGGCCGCGGTGGCGATAGAACTCGCTAACCGAGGCGTCCAGATAATCGGAATAGCGCGAAGCGGCGGAGCTCTCCAGGAAATAGACGACAGAATCCGGTCGTCGAAGGGCGCGATGACAATAGCTGAAGCCGACATTACCGACAGCGGCGCGGTTGCGGGAATATTCCGGAGCGTTCAAGAACGATGGGGCAAGATCGATATGCTTGTCCATGCGGCCGTTTACGCCGCTCCGCTTTCTCCTGCCGCGCACGGCGACCCCGGAGAACTCGGGCTTTCGGTGCAAACCAACGTATTGGCGACCGCGAATCTAATCGCCATGGCAAATACCCCGCTTCGCGAGTCCGATTTCGGAGTTGCCGTTTTCTTCGAGGACGATCGGGCGGGGCAAAAATTCTTTGGCGCCTATGGCAGCACGAAAGCCGCCCAGATCGCTTTGGCGAGGAGCTGGCAGCGCGAAGCCAGGCGAATCGGTCCCCGCATCGAAATTTTCAGGCCGCGGTCCATGCCGACCGCGACGCGCAAGCGATTTTTTCCCGGAGAGGACCATTCCGCGCTAACTCGTCCGAACGAGGAAGCCCGGCGACTCGTGGAAACGGTTTTCTGAGAATGCCGAATGCGGGCCTGCGTCAAGCGTCCTTTGCGCAGCCACTCGGGCGGCGGCTGAATCGGCGGGCAGTGAATAGCGCCTCGTTGGCCGGTTCGCGGCAATTGTTGCAGCAGGCGCGCAACTGACATAAAGCTACCGGGGACTGAAGCGGAGACTTTTAAATGCCGGACATATTTCCCTTGGAATTGATCCCCGAAATCATGGAATCCCCTGAAAATTTCCGCCTCCAGCGCCGGGTTCCCGAATTTTGGGCGGGCGAAACGTTCTCGGAAAGCCGAGGCGAAAGCCAGTCGGAAGCGTTCGTCGCCTTTATGGACTTGGAAACGACCGGACTCGATAAAGCCAGAGACAAAGTGATTCAGATAGCGATTATTACCGCGTACTGCGATCGGCAAACAGGGAATATCCTGCGCATCTCGGATCATTGCACAATGTTCGAGGATCCGGGAGCTCCGCTGCCTGAAAATATAAAATCGCTAACCGGAATTTCCGATTCCGATCTCAAGGGACAGTCCTTCGACGCCGGCAAGATCGAGCGGATTCTTAACGGGCAACCGCTTGTTCTCGCCCATAACGCTTCCTTCGACAGGCCGTTTTTCGACAGGCGGTTTCCGAAGTGCAAAGCCTTGAAGTGGGGATGCACGCTGAAGGATCCCGACTGGCAAAAAGCCGGATTCAGGTCGCATGCGCTGGAGCAGCTGCTTTCGTCGTCCGGATATTTCTATACCGGGCACAATGCGATGACTGACGTGGGCGCAACGGTTTGGCTAATGCATCTGCACCCCGGTCAAATGCTGGAACTCTTGAATAAGGCCGAATCCGGCATCGCGGTGATAGATGCCATAGGCAGCCCGTTCCAGCAGAAAGACGCGCTGAGGCTGCGAGGCTATCGCTGGAACGCCGGCAATCGCTACTGGTCGAGGGAAATCTCCGTCGACCAAATCGACCGGGAAAAAACTTTCCTTAACGGGCTCTACAAGAATGGCGGCGCGCGAGCGCGAATCACTCCGCAAGACGCGAGCGAACGCTTTCGTTGAGGCGCGCCCCGCCGTCGATTTCCCTAACGCTTGCCCGCATAGGGATTCTTCTCTGCCTGAGACCTAACGAAGAATCTTAGCGGCGTGCCCTTGAGCCCGAATTCCTCTCTAATTCCGTTGGCCAAATAGCGTAGATAGGTTCGCGGCAGATTGCGCGGCTTGGAGCACATGAGCACGAATCCGGGCGGGCGCGCATTGACTTGCGCAATGTAGCGCAACCGAATTCTTCTTCCGCCCGGAGCCGGCGGGGGATGGGCTTCGATCATTCCTGCCAGCCAACGATTCAATGGCCCGGTCGCCAATCTCATATTCCAAATCTTCCACGATTCCGTGATTGCACCGTGGAGTTCATCCAGACCGAAGCCGGTCCTGGCGGAAACCGGTACCAGCGGCGCACCTCGAATCTGCGGCAGAGACGCTTCGAATTCCGTTCTGAGAGACTCCATGGTTTTCTTTCGCTTGCGAACCAGATCCCACTTGTTGACGGCGACCGCGACGGCGCGCCCCTCTCTTTCGGCGAGGTCGGCAAGACGCAAATCCTGCTGAAGGAACGGTTCTCCGGCATCCAGCAAGATTACGGCAACCTCGGCGAATCGGACCGACCGCAGGCCGTCGGCAACTGACAGGCGCTCGAGCTTTTCGTGAATTTTTGCGCGCCTGCGCATGCCGGCCGTATCGAATATTCGAACGGGCGTGCCATTCCAGTTCAGCGACACGTAGATTGAATCGCGGGTAAGGCCGGCTTCGGATCCGGTCAATAGCCGTTCCTCGCCAAGGATTCGGTTAATTAAGGTCGACTTGCCCGAGTTGGGTCGGCCGATTACCGCGATTTGCAAGGGCCTGTCCGCCCCCGGAAAATTTGCCGCGCTTGCGTCGTTGGGATCGATCGGAACATGCGTTTCAGGCTGGCCCAGCTTGCTATCGTGCTGCCGTGCGATCGGCAGGAGCGCCGCGTAAAGCTCTCCCATTCCTTCGCCGTGCTCGGCGGAAATCCCGATCGGCTCCCCCAAACCAAGTTCAAACGCTTCGCGGAAGCCCTCGTCTCCGGCGCTGCCCTCGATCTTGTTCGCCGCGATCACGATGCGCTTTGCCTTCTTTCGAACCAGATCTGCGATCAGCCGGTCCGCAGCGAGTATTCCCGCCCTCGCATCGACCAGAAATAGGCAGGCATCCGACGACGCGATAGCCTGCTCGGTCAATTCCCGCATCCGTGCGCCGAATCCAGCGTCGCTCGACGCGCCCAGTCCGGCCGTATCGATAACGGCGAACCGAAGGTCGCCGATCCTGCCCATTCCTTCCCGATAGTCCCGAGTGACGCCCGGCTCGTCGCTGACGAGCGCGAGGCGCTTGCCGACCAGCCTGTTGAACAAGGTCGATTTGCCGACATTGGGCCGGCCGACGATTGCCAGAGAGAATGTCATGCAAGACGCTTCGGACTAGAGCGGGAGTGTCTTGGCCGTTCTATTTGTACGCAACCAGTTCGCCGTCTTGGTTGACGATGTAGAGTACGCCGTTCGCAACGACGGGATCGGTTGCGGCGCCGGACTCGATCCTCACGGTTCTCGCGACTTCGCCCGTTACGGGATCAAAGCACCGTATAACGCCTTCGCTGGAAGGAACAATGAGCAGCCCTCCCGCCAGGATCGGGCCGAAATGAGAATATACGGCCGCCTGCTTGGATGTACGGCTTGTCTTGTATCTCGGCAGCGGCGTGCTCCAGATTATCCTGCCGCTTGACGCGTCGAGCCTGTTCAGCCTTGAGGAGTCTGTAACTAGGAAAACTGAATTCCCTTCAGGCCAGACCGGTCCGTAGGATCCTTCGTTGTAAGTCCAAAGCTGCTGTCCAGTCTCCACCGAAAACGCAGTAGTAGCGTTGGCTTGATTGCCCGCGTACACGATTTCTCCGTCCACAACCGGATCGCCTGTAACGCCGCTGATCGCGGCTCGCGACTGGAGCTTGCTGCGTCCCGACACGACTCTCGCCCATTTCACGGAACCGGAAGAATCCACCGACACCAATTCGCCTGAAGGGAACGGAATGAGGGCACCCTCGCCCAATGCCGCCGGACTCGCTCCTCCTGCGAGGCTAGCCGAAGCTTCGGCCCCGAAAGCCGACCAGTTCAGCCGCCCGTTCCGGCCGATCGCCCAGGCCCTGCTGTCCTTGGTTACGACGATCACCCGGTCGCCCACCACGGTCGGGGCCGAATACGGCGCGATGCCCAAGAACTGCTTCCAGTACTGGCGCCCGTTTTCCGGATTCAAGGCATGGACGTTGCCGTATCCGGTCGCCGCATAAAGCACGCCGTTGCCGAACGCCAATCCTCCGCCGCCCGCATCCGCCGAACTTTCGCCGGCGGGAACCAGGCTAATGGACCAAACGGCCTTTCCCGACGTCGACAGCGCCGTCAGGCGCGATTTGGAATCCATGACGAAAATACGATTTCCAACGACGATCGGATCCGACGTTATCCTATTGCGCCTTTCGCTGCTGGCGCCGACCCGAGCCTTCCACGCCAACTTGAAATTCGGGTTGAGGGCGAGATGCGCATTTCTATGTTCGGGAGTGCCGTTGGCGTGCGTCCAGCTTGCATTCCTCACTTGCGGCCTGATTTCCAGCGGCACCGGAGTCTTTTGGCGAATCCCCTTGCGAATTATTTGCCGTCTTTCGCCCCCTCCGAGCCATTCCGGAACCAGGTTGCTGGTCGTGGCCGAAAGCCGATCGAAAAACCCCGGATCGCCCTCCCTTTCCTTTTGGCGATAGGCGCGCGCCTCCTCTTCGGTAATCGTCTCCATGATTTCTTCGACCGGAGCGCGCGTATCATACCGGTCTCCGTCTAGGATAATTTCAGGTTCGGAACAGCCGGACGCTGCAAGCGCCAGTCCGGTAGCGAGCATTATCGCAGCATTTTTCACTTTATCGGATCCATTCGTTTAGAATTCCGGAATCGTCTCGCGAACTAGTTGGATGCGCCGGATCCTCCTAGATCGCCCGCAATCGGATTCCGCCCCAGCGCGATCAAAATATTTTGAATCCTTCGCGCCATGGTTGGAGGAATATCCGCTGCAAGTATTTCTTCGAACAATTCGGCGGCCCGTTCCCTGTCGCCCCGGTCAATCAGAGCATAGGCGGATTGCTCCATGGCCAAAACCGAATATGGCTCGCCCTGGGCGCTGAGCGGCTCCAATAGCGCCAGCCTCTCGTCCGGTTCCAGGGAGCGGCCCTGAATCGCAACCGAATGCAGTCGGGCCAAGTCTCGGTAAACAGCGGGGATTTCCGCGTTGTCCGCAACCTTGCCAAGTTCATCGAGAGCGGATTGCCGGTCACCGGCTTCAACGAATCTGGATGCGGCGATCAAGCCGACGATTGCCTTGGCGCCCGCCGAATCCGCGTTTAGCGAGACAAGCTTCGACGCTCCTAGACCGGCGTCGTCCGCCGCCAGAGCTTCGAACATCGCATCGCCTAGAGCCTCGGCTGCCGCGCGGTCATTGGAAATGCTCCACTCTCGATAGCCGGCCGATGCGACAATGGCGACAATCGCAACGACTCCAATCCACCCGTACTTGCGGAACTTGGAATAAAGCTTGTCGCGCCGAACTTCTTCAGTGACTTCGGAAATAAATGAATCGGTATTACTCACGTTAGCCTCCGGGAATGACGACAATCCTTTACCGGAAATTCGGTTCCGATGCCAACTGCAATAGCACGCCGAAACGAAACTTGAAAATATTGCGCCGCCGCGTTCGCCCCGATCTCGAGCGACCTTCCCCGAAAACGAAGTTTTCAGTTTCGCGTCCCGGGCTAGCGGCGATTACCGAGTCGCGATTCCAATGCGCGGTCGACTCGGAATTCTGAAAGCACATTCAATTCCTTGCTGGAAGTGCTTTAACGCATAAGAATCGTTGAAATAATTTACAATTGTCAAATCTATTGCATTTCAGCGTCGGAAATCCTTGATTCTTTTTCCTATAGAATTACTTTAATTGGATGGACGGGCAATAATTGCCATTACGCCGGATTTCAAAATTGCGGCTCGCACCGATCATTACAGCTATTGTAGCTTCGGCGGCGCTATATGCGATCGTGCTGGAACGCGAGTGGCTGTTCGGACTTGTCGGACGTGAAATTCCCAGCCAAGTCTCGGCGAAGGCTTCAACCGGGAATTCCGCCGACCAGGAAGCCGTCGCGGACGATGCCGATAAAAGCGACGGCCGCGACTTGGTTAGGGTGCTGGCGATGCAGTCCGTTTCCCGAGATGTCGAATCCCGGATCGTGCTCGGCGGAAAAACGGAAGCGACGCGCATTGTCGACCTGAAGTCCGAAATCGCCGGGCTCGTTATTTCAGAACCGAAGCGCAAAGGCTCGCTCGTCCGCGGCGGACAGATCATATGCGAGTTGGACGCGGGAGCTCGGAAGGCCGCGCTGGCGGAAGCCGAGGCGCGCCTCGTGGAGGCGCGGTCGAATTTGTCGATATCGTCGAAGCTCGTGAAAGAGGGTTTCGCTACGGAAACCAAGGTTGTCGCGGACCGCGCGGCGCTCAAGACGTCGGAAGCCGCGGTCGAAAGAGCGTCCCTCGAATTGAAGCGTTTGAAAATCGCCGCTCCGTTCGACGGGCTGCTCGAAAGCGACGCCGCCGAAATCGGCTCGCTCCTGCAGCCCGGGTCGCTCTGCGCCCGCATCGTTCAACTTGATCCTATAAGGCTCGTTGGCTTCGTTTCGGAATCTCAGGTCGACAGTCTGAACTCGGGATTGGACGTGTCGGCCGCCCTGCTCAACGGTCGTTCGGTCTCAGGCAAGCTGACCTTTATTTCGCGTTCCGCCGACAGCGCGACGAGAACATTTCGCATCGAGGTCGAAGTTCCTAACGCCGACCTGTCCATAAGGGATGGCAGCACGGTTGAAATCAGCATCGTCACCAAGCGCGAACGCGGTCATTTCATACCGCAGTCCGCGCTGACGCTGAACAACCAGGGGATTCTGGGCGTCAGAACGGTCGAAAACGACATTGCGCAATTTTCGCCGGTTAGGATTATTCGCGACACGATTGACGGCATTTGGATCTCCGGCCTGCCCGATCAAGCAAACGTAATCGTAGCCGGGCAGGAATTCGTTACCGAGGGCACCCCCGTTCTTGTAACCTACCGGGCGTCCCCCACATGACGGGAATCGTAGACTGGTCGACCCGACACGCTCGCATGGTGCTTGCGATGGTCGCGCTTTCGATCGCCGCCGGCGTGCTGGCCTACGCCACCCTGCCCAAGGAAGGCGCGCCCGACATTGAAGTCCCGGCTCTGCATATATCGGTTCCCTTCCCGGGCATTTCGGCTGAAGACAGCGAGCAGTTGCTCGTCAGGCCACTTGAAACGCGCCTCAAGGATCTGGACGGCCTGACATCGATGAATGCGACGGCCTCGGAGGGCTACGCCGGAATTTTCCTTGAATTCGAATTCGGGTGGGACAAATCTCAAACCATTGCCGATGTTCGGGACAGGCTGAACAAGGCGCAAGCCGAATTCCCCGACGGAGCCGATCAAGCGACGATATCCGAGATCAATTTTTCCGAGTTCCCGGTAATCGTCGTGACGCTTTCCGGCGACTTGCCCGAAAGGACTCTCGTTCGCGTCGCCAACGGGCTCAAGGATCAGCTGGAAGCGCTGCCTCCCATTCTGGAAGCCGGCCTGTCGGGATTTCGGGAGGAAATGCTTGAAGTGATCATTGATCCGCTCAAGCTGGAATCCTACGATGCGTCATTGAACGAAGTGATCAATGTAGTCACGAGAAACAACAAGCTGATTGCCGCAGGCCAGGTCGAGGGCGCTTCCGGCGCGTTTTCGCTGAACATCCCTTCTTCGTTCGACGAGCCGGACGATGTCTACGACCTTCCCGTGCTGGTGAACGGCGACAGAACAGTTACCCTGGGCGAACTCGCCGAAATTCGAATGACATTTGTCGACGCAACGGGAACCGCGCGTTTTGACGGCGAGAAAACCGTTGCGATTCAAGTGGTTATGCGAAAGGGCTCCAATATAATCGATACGGCTAAGCTTGTTCGCGACGAAACGAACAAAATCGTCGCGACATGGCCGCAAGAACTTGCCAAGTCCGTCAGCCTTGGCTTCGCCATCGACAGGAGCCTAAACGTCGAGTCCATGGTTAATCAACTCGAAAGCTCGGTAATTACTGCTATCGCGATCGTAATGATTGTCGTACTCGCCGTTTTGGGAACGCGTTCCGCATTGCTGGTCGGATTTGCGATTCCAACCTCCTTTCTTTTGTGCTTCGCGCTACTTGCGCTGCTCAATGTTTCGATTTCGAATATCGTTATGTTCGGGCTAATTCTCGCCGTGGGCATGCTAGTCGACAGCGCAATTGTCATCGTTGAACTCGCCGATCGGAAGGTCAAGGAAGGCACCGGCCCGATGGCGGCGTACGCTCAGGCCGCAAAGCGCATGTTTTGGCCGATCGTCTCCTCGACCGCGACAACGCTGTGCGCTTTCCTGCCAATGCTTTTTTGGCCGGGCGTCGCCGGCGAATTCATGGGCATGCTTCCGGTAACGCTTATATTCGTTCTGTCGGCATCGCTATTTGTCGCTCTAGTTTTTCTGCCGGTGCTCGGCGGCGTAACGGGACGCGTTGCGCGCGTTTTGACCCGCGTTTCGGAGTCGCTAAAAAGGCTGCATATTCTCTTGCGTCTATTGTTCATCTCCCTGTTCGGAGCCGCAATGTTCGGCGGCGCGCTAACGATACTTAACCCTCCCGAGCCATTTAAGGCATTCGGACTGGTCGGATCCCTACCCGGTTCGATAATTTTCGTGCTTGCCTCGGCCGCGTTCTTCATCGGCATCAATTCCATTGAGTACAGGAAGAGGCCAACGAGGGTGAGGCGGCAGGACGGCCGCACTCTTTTCGGCTACTTCATTGGATTTATCGTCAAGAATCCCGTGATGCCTCTAATAACGGTCGCTGTCGTAGCCGGCGCGGTCGGCACGACTTTCTTTTACTATTCAAAGAACAACTACGGCGTCGAGTTCTTTACGGATGCCGAACCCGAGCAAGCCAAGATTTACGTCCGCGCGCGAGGAAACCTAAGCGTAGAAGAACAGGACCGATTTGTCAGGTCGGTTGAAGAGCTGGTCAATGGAGCCGAGGGAATCGGCGCGACATTCGCCTTCGCGGGAAAGGGAGGACTTGCCAATCTAGGAGGCAGCGGCGGCCCCACCGACTCCGTCGGCGAAATCCAAATCGAATTCGACCTTTGGGAAACCAGGCAGGAAATCGGCGGAAGAGTTACCAATGCCAAAAACATTGTTGAAGATCTTAGAGAATCGACGAAGGAAGTGGCCGGCATCATTCCCGAAATCGACACTCTTCGGAGTGGCCCCGCGCGAGGCAAACCGCTGCACCTGAGGCTGGTGGGAAGCAATTGGGAAGAATTGCTGGAAGCCACTGAAGCCATACGATCGGAATTTCAAAATACGGACGGCATCGAACTCGTAGTAGATTCTCGCCCGCTTCCCGGCATCGATTGGCAAATTGAAATCGATGTCGAAAAAGCCGGGAAGTTCGGAGCCAGCGTCGATCAGATTGGAGCGGTATTTCAGATGCTGACGCATGGAATTTTCCTCGACACGATGAGAATCGAAGGCGCGGACGATGAAATTGAAATCCGGCTGCGCCTGCCGGAGGAAGACAGGCTCCTTTCGACATTCGACAGGCTTAGCTTGCAAACTAATTCCGGACTTGTGCCCCTTTCGAATTTTACAGAGATCAGGCCGGTCAAGCAGCTCGCGCAAATCCAGCGATCGGAAGAATCTAGATACATCGACATAAAGGCGGGAGTTGAAACAAGCCAGTTCAATGTCAACGAAAGGATTGGCCATCTAACGAATTGGCTCGAAAACGAAGCGGAACTGCCGAATTCCGTTTCCTGGAAGTGGACCGGCACGCAGGAAGATCAGAACGAAACCCAGCAATTCCTCATATATGCGTTTCTTGGCGCTCTAGGACTTATGTTCGCAATTCTGCTGGCGCAGTTCAATAGCTTCTACGCGTCCATTCTTGTTCTCGCGGTCGTGGTTTTTTCTGTCGCGGGCGCGCTACTGGGCATGATCGTCATGCAACAGCCATTCTCAATTATCATGACGGGCACAGGAATAGTGGCATTGGCCGGAATTGTAGTTAACAACAATATCGTCTTGATCGACACCTACCAGGAATATTCGGCGATCATGCCGAAACTGGAGGCGATAGTCAAAACAACGGAAGTGCGCCTTCGCCCGGTTTTCCTAACTACGATCACGACTATGGCCGGGTTGACGCCCATGATGTTCGGCATTTCCCTTGATTTGTTCGGGGGCGGCTATACGATCGGAGCTCCGGCTTCGCTCTGGTGGGTTCAACTAGCGACGGCGGTCGTATTCGGACTAGGCGTGGCGACGGTGATGACTTTGGTCTTTACGCCCTCGATGCTCGCGATCAAAATCTGGGCCGTAAAGGGAGCATACAGCTTTTCAAATCTCCTGGCTGTTCTGCTGCTTGGAAAGAGCAGCAGACTGGCGCGCGACAGAAGACTGCGCAAAGCGTTCGCAGCTTCAAAAGCATCGCAGCTACTCTGGGACGAATTCAATTGGGCTGATCCCGCAGCCGAGCACAGGCCCGATGATATCCAAGAAGATGCCGCCGCTGCGGCGAAAGACCGGGATGCATTCCGGCCTATAGAAATAGCTGCATGGCAAAGCAGGATAGCCGAAGCGAAAACTGCGCGCGTCCAGAACGACGAGGATGAATCCGGCGAACCGAACTTTCCCTATAGAGCCGCAGAATAGCGATTGCCCCGCCAGCCGGCTTTTACGAGCGCCCCTGCGCGCCTCTAATCCGGAATAGCGAATACCTGCCCGGGATAAATTAGATCCGGATCTCGGATTTGCTCCTTATTGGCGGCGTAGATGCGAACATAGTACCTTCCGAGACCGTAGCGGCTTCTGGACATGCCCCAAAGCGTGTATCCGGGCTGAACGGTGATCGTCCTAAGCGCCACATCGTCGTGTACGCTAGGAGGTTTCTCGGAACCTTCCGCGAATTCATCTCGTCCAAGCTTCTGCAATGCGAATTCCGGCAATTCCTTCTGAAACGGCGTTTCAACTCGTGAATGCACCTCTCCCGTTTCGTCGACTTCATCGATGCGAAGCGTGTACCTTCCCGCTTCGATCTCGGATAGCGGCAGCCTCCAGTTTCCGCCATGGCCTATCGGCTCGTTGATTTCCGGCTTGCCGTCAACGTATACGATGACTGATTTTCCAGGCGACCCGCGACCCGAAAGCACGACTTCGCCCTCTTCGTCGTAATAGATCGCGTCGATTGTAACATTATCGGATATTTCGTCCACCGGCTCGGGCTCGAATACAGGCTGCAGCAATTCGATCGAATCCTCCGCTGCAAGCAGCACCGCGGCAGGCGAAGCGGCATCGATAGCCGGGACCGGACCCTGATCGAAATCGGAAACCGGCGGAATAGTCTGCGGAATAGCAACGACAACCTTCTCGCTGGATTCCAGCGGCGGCTTGCCGCTAGGTTTCATTAGCAATGAAATTACGACCGGCTTGAGTCCAACTCCAATATCAAAATTCGCCGCGAAATGACCCGATTCGTCGGCAATGGCGCTGATGGCCGGAATTCCGTCGACGATCACGTCCACGCGCGCGCCTTGCTGCGCCCTGCCAGCGACCGTCGCCGAACCGAATTCGTCTACGCGGACGATATCAAAGGCGGGCGGGTTGATCGCGGCATGGCCGGCATCTTTTCCAATTCCCGTAAAAGGCGAAGGCTGCTGCGATGCCGTATCTAGGAAGGCAAGCTCATTAAGCAGCTCCTCCGCTTCGATCTCCAAGGAATCAAGCACTTGATCCTGGGCTACGGAGGTCAAGCCACCCTCGCCGGCAAGGGACGGCATTTCGGACATGCTTTCGTCGCCTGGCCGGACGGAGTCAGCTTGCGCGAGCCGAGACGCATCGGCATCCGAGGCGACCGGTTCGGCATCATCGTCCAGAATCGCCTCCGTGCTAGCGGTTTCCGCGCGGTCGACGCCGTCCTTCTCGTCGACGGCCGCAGCAGGAGCTATCTCCTCAGCCAAGGCAACGGCTTCTACCTCGGTCAATTCCTGCGCAGCATCGTCTTCAACCGCCTCAACGACCAAGCCAGGCTCTTCAACGACTTCCGCCGCGAGCGGCTCGGGCGATTCGGCATCCATTGGCGGTTCCGCGTTGGACAGGATTTCGGCTTCGCCCGCATCGGCAGGCCGGTCAGCATCAATCCCCTCGTCGACCGCGACTTCGGCGGACGCGCCGGAAACGGTTTCGGCCGGTTCCGGCGAAATGCCGGAGTCCGGAACATCAGCGCCCTCTTCGGTCAGCGCAGCGGTCGATTCAACTTCCGCAAGCGAATCGTCGGCGGGCAGCGCGACTTCCGTCGGCTGGTCGTCAATTACCTCCGCCGGGGCTTCGACGACCGCTTCAGCGGGCGCCGGCTCTTCGGCGACATCGATGCCCGGCATGTCTTTGATGGCTTCGGCCTCGATTGGCCCGGGCACTTCGGCATCAGCCGGCGGTTCCGCGTCGGACAGGATTTCGGCTTCGCCCGAATCTACAGGAAGGTCGACATCAATCATCTCGTCGACGGCGACCTCGGCGGACACGCCGGAAACGGTTTCGGCCGGTTCCGGCGAAATGCCGGAATCCAGAACATCAGCGCCCTCTTCGGTCAGCGCAGCGGTCGATTCAACTTCCGAAAGCGAATCGTCGGCGTCAATTGGCGCAAGTTCGACTTCGTCGGCGGGCAGCGCGACTTCCGTCGGCTGGTCGTCAATTACCTCCGCCGGGGCTTCGACGACCGCTTCGGCGGGAGCCGGCTCTTCGGCGACATCGATGCCCGGCATGTCTTCGATGGCTTCGGCTTCGATTGGCTCGGGCGCTTCGGCATCAGCCGGCGGTTCCGCGTCGGACAGGATTTCGGCTTCGCCCGAATCTACAGGAAGGTCGACATCAATCCCCTCGTCGACCGCGACCACGGCGGATACGTCGGAAACCGATTCAGCCGGTTCCGGCGAAATGCCGGAATCCTGAACATCAGCACCCTCCCCGGTTAGCGCAGCGGTCGATTCATCCTCCGCAAGCGCATCGCCGTCGGCTATTGGCGCGAGTTCGATCGCGTCGGCAGGCAGCGCGACTTCCGTCGGCAGTTCGTCCAATATCTCCGCGGGAGCTTCGGCAACTGCTTCTGCTGGCGCCGGCTCATCGGCGGCATCGACGCCCGGCACGTCTTCGACGGCTTCCGCCTCGATTGGCTCGATCGCTTCGGCATCAACCGGAGGTTCTTCGGTCAAGGTCTCCAGAGCTTCGGAAACATCCTCTTCAGGCAAGAGATCGACTTCGCTCGCATCGACTGGAAGGTCGACATCAATCCCCTCGTCGACCGCGACTTCGGCGGACACGCCGGAAACGGTATCGGCCGGTTCCGGCAAAATGCCGGAATCCGGAACTTCTGCGCCGTCTTCGGTCAGCGCAGCGGTCGATTCATCTTCCGCAAGCGAATCGTCGGCGTCAATTGGCGCAAGTTCGACTTCGTCGGCGGGCAGCGCGACTTCCGTCGGCTGGTCGTCAATTACCTCCGCCGGGGCCTCGGCGACTGCTTCTGCTGGCGCCGGCTCATCGGCGGCATCGACGCCCGGCACATCTTCGACGGCTTCCGCCTTGATTGGCTCGAGCGCTTCGGAATCAACCGGAGGTTCTTCGGTCAAGGTCTCCAGAGCTTCGGAAACATCCCCCTCGGACAAGATTTCAGCTTCGCTCGCATCGTCAGGAAGGTCGACATCAATCCCCTCGTCGACCGCGACTTCGGCGGACACGCCGGAAACGGTTTCGGCCGGTTCCGGCAAAATGCCGGAATCCGGAACATCTGCGCCGTCTTCGGTCAGCGCAGCGGTCGATTCATCTTCCGCAAGCGAATCGTCGGCGTCAATTGGCGCAAGTTCGACTTCGTCGGCGGGCAGCGCGACTTCCGTCGGCTGGTCGTCAATTACCTCCGCCGGGGCTTCGGCGACTGCTTCTGCTGGCGCCGGCTCATCGGCGGCATCGACGCCCGGCACATCTTCGACGGCTTCCGCCTCGATTGGCTCGAGCGCTTCGGAATCAACCGGAGGTTCTTCGGTCAAAGTCTCCAGAGCTTCGGAAACATCCCCCTCGGACAAGATTTCAGCTTCGCTCGCATCGTCAGGAAGGTCGACATCAATACTCTCGTCGACCGCGACTTCGGCGGACACGCCAGAAACGGTTTCGGCCGGTTCCGGCAAAATGCCGGAATCCGGAATATCTGCGCGCTTCCCGGTTGGCGCAGCGGTCGACGCATCCTCCGCAAGAGCATCGCCGTCGGCAATTGGCGCGAGTTCGATCTCGTCGGCGGGCAGCGCGACTTCCGTCGGCTGGTCGTCCATTATCTCCGCGGGGGACTCCTCGGCGGCTGCTTCAACAGGCGCCGACTCATCGGCGGCATCGACGCCCGGCACGTCTTCGATGGCTTCCGCCTCGATTGGCTCAAGCGCTTCGGCATCAACCGGAGGTTCTTCGGTCAAGGTCTCCAGAGATTCGGAAACATCCCCCTCGGACAAGATTTCAGCTTCGCTCGCATCGGCAGGAAGGTCGACATCAATCCCCTCGTCGACCGCGACTTCCGCGGACACGTCGGAAACCGATTCAGCCGGCTCCGGCAAAATGCCGGA
>MKWU01001133.1_pt1 | contig 48012 bp, 44 predicted proteins | sample 809101 | NCBI WGS metagenome assembly MKWU01 (sample SAMN05860141, study PRJNA318959) | sponge metagenome | host: Aplysina aerophoba | place: Slovenia: Piran, Adriatic Sea, Gulf of Piran | collected 2013-05-07 | reverse complement strand
ATCAACGGCAAAATCCAGGAAGTCAAAACCATCGGCAGAGGATACAGAAGATTTGAAAACTTCAGGGTTGCAATTCTCTTCTTCTGTGGAGGGCTTGAACTCTATCCACAATATTCGTGATAGAACCATCTTTTTTGTAACTGCCGCTGCCGCAGGAACCATAATAATTGATCTTCACATGTCTGAATATCCCCTCTCTCTTAAAAGCAACCGTGTGACTGGCTCGATTATTCAGTTCGAGTTCCATGGGTGTCGTACCCACTTGATTACCTCCAACCCATACCTCGGCAGCATCAAGAGAGATGGCCAGTGTCACGTCTTTATGACTTGAGCGAAACAAAACTCCGCAACTGCTGGTGCCGAAGAGTGCAAGAAGTTAAGTGTGAGTTTCTCATTTTACAAAGCAGTGAAGGGAATGTGATACCGAGGCCAAGATACAGAATGTATTTTTACTGGACCTGAACAGATAGCAGATAGTCGGCATCGGTTGCCTGGGCGTTTTCCAGAACATGGTTCATTTTGTGGGGTTTCGCTGTAACAAAGATGGTCTGTAGGAATCCAGTCGTTGGTGTGGTCAATATCTGTGAAAAACCTGCAATTCAGCATGCGAAAAATCTCCTGGCACGGTAATTGTTTGGACGTGGTTAGCGGAGGTCGAATGTGCTGCACTCGTTAACTGAAAGTGAACATCCTGAGCCGGTTTCTTCACTAAACAATATTAAGTTGCCAGTCTTCGGCATTTGCCTAAGCCCCATTCAACCGATTCAGACCTAACTAACCATGGCATCACAAGATACCTTCGCAGACGACCTACCGAGCAATCGCCCTTTCGCTGTAAAAATTGGCCTGATTGTTGCGCTCCTTCTTGTTTCACTCTTTCTACTGATTTCGATATGGAATTCGGGTTAAGAACACAAGCCCGATGTTTATGTAACCGTCGAACAATGGCCGGAGTTGATAGGTGGTATCGGTGGACTCCAAGCCAAGGTGAAGTATCCGGAAATTGCCCGGAAGGCCGGTGTTGAAGGCCGTGTCATTGTGCAATTCATCGTAGATGAAAATGGCAACGTACGTGACACCGAGGTCCCTCGTGGAGTTGGTGCCGGACTCGACGAAGAGGCCACCAGAGTCATCTCTGAACACGCAGAATTTATTCCCGGACGCCAAGACGGTAAACCCGTAGCAGTAAGACTCTCGATTCCGATCGCATTTAGGTTGGACGATGAGTTCGAGTCCCTATCCGAACAATCATCAGAGAAGCAGAATGTTTATGAAATCGTCGAACAGAGACCGGAGCTGATTGGTGGCATTGGTGGACTCCAATCCAAGGTGAAGTACCCGGAGATCGCCCGAAAGGCCAACGTTGAAGGCCGTGTCATTGTGCAGTTCATCGTAGATGAAAATGGCAACGCACATGACACCGAGATCCTTCGTGGAGTTGGTGCTGGACTCGACGAAGAGGCCGCTAGGGTCATTATGGAGGAGGCGAAATTTATTCCCGGACGCCAGCGTGGTCGCGCCATACCAGTGAGGATGTCCCTCCCGATCGTATTTAAGTTGCGCTGATTTACCCAGCCTTACTTACACGGCGTTGCGTGTCACACGTCTTCGAGATTGAATCCCGAATTTGCTGTAAAAAGAAACAGCGAGTTCGGGGACCGATCGAACTCGCGACATGCCTGTGTCCTTCCGTGGACAGAACAATGCTCCGGATCTATATGACTTTCTGGACCAAGTCCCCATCCTACTCGGTAGTATAGAATCCCTGATAAAAGAAATTCAGTACCCCCGAACGGGCACGACGGACTAACCTCGAGGGACGCGTCACCGTGACCTTCATTGTTGACGCAAATGGATATGTCCGTCTCCCCACCGTGACACAAAGCCTCGGAGCAGATTGCGATGAAGAGGCACTGCGGGCCGTTCAACTCGCACGCTTTGTACCAGACCGATTGAATGGTGCTCCCGTTAGCGTAATAACCTCTCTGACCTTCGTGCTTATGCTGATCTGATTATTCAGTAGGCACTATCCTACTTACGGCCGAATGCAATCAACCCTCGGAGCTGTACAGTTATGGTTTACGGACCAGAACCTCTGCACCTGTCTCAGTGCCGACAATAACTTCAGTGGCCAGTCCAATAAATAGCCCATGATCCAGCACACCTGGCATTTCCAGCAGCGTGCGGCTGAGCGCAGCTGGATCACTGATCGGACCAAATTGTGCGTCAATTACCCAAAAACCCTGATCGGTAACTACCGGACCGTCCTTCCGTAGTCCCAGACGCAAAGAAGCCTCTGCACCCATAGCTTGAAGCGCGCGCAGTATAACTGGCGCGGCCATAGGGATAATCTCGATGGGCACCGGCATTTTTGTGCCCAATTGCTTTACAAGCTTGGAAGGATCCACCAGTACTATAAATCTGTCAGTCTGACTGGCGACAAGCTTCTCGCGTGTGTGTGCTGCCCCCCTACCCTTTATCAGGTCAAGTACAGGACTGACCTCGTCGGCTCCGTCAACTGCAATATCCAGTCTGCCCTCTACGTCATCAAAAGTACAGATTGGTACCCCCTGCAAACGTGCTTCAAGCTCAGCTGAACTAGAAGTTGGTATTCCCCTGATTAACAAGCCCTCTTCCCGAACTCTACGCCCCAGAGCCGCTATTGCAAACGCTGTGGTGGAACCTGTGCCAAGGCCAACTGTCATGCCGGACTCAACGCGTTGCGCCGCCTTCTCGCCTGCCTGTCTTTTGGCGAGGTTCTGGCTCATTATTCGTGCCTTAGAGATTCAATCGGATCTAGACCGGCGGCCTTATAGGCGGGATACACTCCAAAAACCAGCGCAATCAACGTAACGCCAATTACAGCACCAATCGCCCAGACCCACGGGAAAACAAACGAAGCATCAAACACCCATCCAAGAATGTTACCGCCCAAAACCCCAACAAGGATACCCATAACACCACCAATCTGACACAAAAAGATCGCCTCGTACAAAAATTGACTCAATACATCCCGTCGACGCGCGCCTACTGCCTTTCTCACACCGATCTCGCGAGTACGCTCGGCAACCGATACAAGCATGATATTCATTACTCCTATACCTGCAGAGAGGAGCGTAATTAGGCCAACGGCTGCTCCCCCCGCCTTGACTTGGCCTGTAAAGTTGGTGATCCCCCCAACAAAGGATTCTGTACTTTCTATCTCAAAATTATTTTCTTCTCCGGGCTCCACGTTACGAATTACCCGAAAAATACCTATAGCTTCCTCGATTGCTTCATCTATCGTCTCCATTGACGACGTTTGCACTTTAATCTCTACGTCGCGCCATGCTGCGCTGTAGCTCTGTATCACACTAGTAATGGGAGCCAGTGCCAGACGATCCATGCTGTTCCCAAACACTGCACCTTTTTTGGCCAGCACGCCGATCACCTGGTAGCGTCTACCGTCAACGATGATTTGCTTTCCGATAGCATTAATATTTGGGAACAGTATATCGTCAAGCTCATGTCCGATGACGACAACATCTCGTCCCAACTGCACGTCCAATGCAGTCATATTGCGCCCACGAGCGATATCAAATCCGTTCGTACCAACCCAATACTCATTAACGCCTAAATGCACCACTACGGGATCGGTTTTCTGGTCTCCGTACCGGGCTTCATCTGAATCCCCAGCAAACAAGGTTGGGCTCACCGCAGACGGCAGCTGCGCACGCTCCGCGTATTGGAGCATTTCATCGTAGGTGATATTTGGCCGTGCGCGATACCGTGAGCCGGACCGGCTAAATCCGCCGGCCTTGTAGATAGTGAAAGTGGTTGCTCCGAAGGATTCGACGGTGGAAACCACTTTGGTCTCTATGACCTGAACCGCAGTCACTGCTACAATAATGGCAAATACACCAATTACAATGCCCAAGAGTGTAAGCATGGAGCGCAGCTTATGGCTGCGTAAAATCCCCCAGGCCAGTCGTATAAATTCCAAGTTGAACATGTCAGCCGTAACGTAGTGCGTCAATAGGATTCAAGCGGGCAGCGTTCCAAGCAGGTACTACACCAAACGATACACCTACAAACACACAAATTCCAAACGCTAAGAGAACCGTACCTGTGGCCAGAGCTGCCGGTATGAATTGATTAATGATGGCCGTTATCCCCATAGATAACGCTACACCGACAGCTCCGGCAGCAATACAAACCAAAACTGATTCGATCAGGAACTGTGCCAGTACAGCACGTCTACTAGCCCCTACAGCTTTTCGAACACCAATCTCTTTGGTGCGCTCCTTGACCGTTACAAACATAATATTCATAACCCCAATACCACCAACCACCAGTGCAAGCCCTGTAAGGAAGATGCCAATCGCGTAGACTATGGCTTTTATCGTCGCCAATTGCTCACGGAATGCCTCCGTCTTATTGATTTCAAAGTTGTTTTCTTCCAATGCATCAAGTCCCCTGGCAGCACGCATGATGCCAGTCAGTTCCTCTTCAAGTAAGGGGACGGTCTCCTCGGACTCCGCACTAACCTTGATCGTTACGCTCCTGAAACGTCCAAAATGACGCTCGAAAGTTGTGAGTGGGATCTGTGCCTGCTCATCAAACGAGAACATGCCAAAAAACTTGCCCTGTTTTTCCAAAACTCCAATTACCTCGAATCGCTTACCGCCTATGCGGATCGTTTTTCCCACCGCCCGTTCATTCGGAAAGAGAGTCTCATTCACAGCATCACCAATTACCACTACGTTACGGCCAACCAGGTTATCCAGATCATTGTACCAGCGCCCCTCTACAAGCTCCACGTCATCCACACTTGCTATTTCGGGAGTTGATCCTTGGATATACACGCCGTACATGGCACGATCGCGATAACGAATTGGCCGGCCCGTATCGACTAGCGGGGCTACTGCAACGGCATACTGAGAGTGCTCACGAATATGTTCTGCCAAGTCCGAACGGAGATCCGGTCGAGACCATTGCTGTCGTCGTTCATCTCCCTCCACAAACCAGCCCGTCTTCTCAATATAAATCGCATTAGTGCCTAATAATGCCAATGAACGATTCATCGCCCCTTCCAAGCCATTAATGACCGTAAACATCGCAGTCACGGTCACAATCCCGATGATAATACCGAGCATTGTCAATCCGCTGCGCAGACGATTTGAGATGAGGGAGCGCAAGGCGATGTTCAATCCCTCCCAGACTTCGATGAAAAAATGAATCAAAACGTAAATCTTATATCGGCGGGTAACTGCCTAGCCTGTACGCAAACATGCATGCTCGTGTTGCGCGCCCCGTACAACAAAAACCACTGGAATTTGTTTGTCCACAGCACCCCTGCCTACACAATTTTGGACACTTAGTGCGCTTACTGCGTAGAACGTGCAAGGTTGTATCGGCTCACAAACGGCATGAAGAATAAGATTCACATTGTCACGGAGTTTCTGCGGTTCTTGCGGATGCGCAAGAAGTATTGGCTGATGCCCATTGTGGGTCTCCTACTGCTGTTGAGTCTTCTCATCGTTTTGACTCAAGGGTCAGCGTTGGCACCATTTATTTACTCTCTGTTCTGATTTGCGGCTGCTCCCATCTCCCCATAACAGATAACCTGCGTGTATCTCCAAACCATACGTGAATTCGAGGTATGGGTCAGATAATAGCGATTGCCAACCAAAAGGGCGGTGTCGGTAAGACTACAACTGCCATCAATCTCGCAGCTTCCTTGGCTGTAGAGGAACGCCTGACACTACTGGTGGACATGGATCCACAGGGTAACTGCACTTCCGGACTTGGTCACGATATCAAGAGCAGAGGACTTTCGATCTATGAGGTCATTATTGGAAAGGCGACACCAGACGAAGTAATCACCAGCACAGAGGTGCCACATTTGGATCTGCTTCCCGCCAACATTAACCTTGTAGGAGCAGAGGTTGAGCTCATAAGTGTGCCAAGACGCGAACGCCTTTTGAAGCATGCATTGAAGGAGCTTACAAAGAAGTATGACTATGTAATCATCGATTGTCCACCTTCCCTTGGACTCCTGACCGTCAACTCACTCACTGCAGCCGATAGTGTTATTATTCCCGTGCAGGTAGAATATTTTGCCCTTGAAGGACTTGGGTTACTGCTCAATACGATCAAAATTATACGTAACGGTCTCAACCCTGACCTGCAAATTGCAGGTGTGCTCCTAACACTCTATGATCGACGTCTGCGGCTCTCCCGAAGTGTGCGTGACGAGGTAAAGCGTTACTTTGGTGATCGGGTATTCAAGACCATTATACACAGGAACGTTACTATCGCAGAAGCTCCCAGCTTTGGGAAGCCTGTTGTAATGCATAATGCGACCAGCACCGGGGCCCGTAACTATCGAGCCCTAGCCAGAGAAATTCTCCAGCTTGCCACTTTTTCCAGTACTGGAACTCCCCGCTTTACTTCTCCATCGAACAGCTGATCCAGCTAATGGTACATTGCGGGGAACTGTTGCAAAAAACCCCTCTCCCGCGTGCTCATGTCAGAAAAAAGGATTGCACTTGGACGCGGATTAGGTGCGCTGCTTGACGATGATGGGCATCTGCGTTCCGAAGAGGATGCTCATACATTAGTCAGTGGCACATTCGCACTACCCCTAAGTGCGATCAAGCCTAATCCGTTCCAGCCCCGGCAGGATTTTAAACCTGAATCACTCGATTCGCTTGCTCAGTCCATCAGGCAACTGGGGGTGATTCAGCCAATCACCGTTCGTGCCATAAAAGATGAAGAATTTGAGCTTATCAGCGGTGAACGACGTCTGCGAGCTGCCAAGCTCGCAGGAATAGAGAAAATCCCAGCCTATATCCGACCAGCCAAAGGCGAACAAATGCTCGAAATGGCCTTGGTTGAAAACGTTCAGCGGGAAGAACTCAACCCGATTGATGTTGCCCTCGGCTATCGGCGACTCATCGACGAATACGAACTGACACAGGAAGATGTATCCCGGAAAGTCGGCAAGCAACGCTCAACCGTCGCAAATTTTTTACGTCTCCTGCATCTTCCACCCAAAATCCAACTCGGACTCCGAGAAGGGATCCTCACACCCGGCCATGCCCGCGCTCTACTTGCCCTCCCCAGCGAGAAAACTCAACAAAAACTTTTTGATGAAATACAGCACCAAGACCTCAGCGTGCGTGAAGTAGAAAGACGCGTGAAACTCCAGCAAAAAAAGCCGAAAAAATCAAAAAAACCACATACTCACCGCAAACCGCATGTGACTGAAGTCGAAAATGAGCTACGCAAACACTTAGGGACAAAGGTGCGCGTAAAGGAATCACCGAAAGGCATAGGCCGAATTGAAATCCATTATTACTCAAAGGAAGATTTTTCACGCGTGCTCGAATTACTCACCGGCTCAAGCCAGTAGTATGGCTCATCCCACACTGACAACCTCCACGCTTGTCGGCCTATCCCTTCTGCTGGTAATCCCATCATCTGCACATGGTCAACTGGATACAATGATGACGGACCCTGTATTGGTCCATCCGGATCCGAACACAGCCCTGCGACGTGCACTTGTACCCGGATGGGGGCAGCTGTATAACCGTGAGTACTACAAGGTGCCCATTGTTTACGTCGGTATTGCCGCCTTTTCTGGTTCTGCCCTTTTGGTTAACAGACGGTACCTGCTTTACCGGCATGCCTATCTTTACACTGCACGCACCAATGAGGATGGAATGCCCGTATTCCCTCACTACGCTGGTGACTATGCCAAGCTTATTCGCGACCTAGGACTAAATCCCGAGTCAAGCCTAATGCCAGAAGAGATAGAAGCACGTCGTGCTAGATTGGAACCTCAGTTCCGTACCAACCGGGATAGCCTACGACGCAACAGAGACCTGTTGTACTTCGGTACTATCGCATGGTATGGACTCACTATCCTGGATGCGTACGTGAGTGCACATTTGGCAGAGTTTGACGTAGACGAATCGTTGACCATTCAAATAGTGGGAGGACCAGAAAAGCTTGGACTTTCGATCACTTGGTAATCTTTGGCCGTTGTGTAGTATGGCGCGCATTATTTACGCACTTAGTGGACAGGGTCGTGGTCATACCTCCCGGGGTATGGCCATAGCCGAGGGGCTGCGTGGACGTGGGCATCACGTGCGATTCTGCGGTGGCGGAGCAGCACAGAAAATCCTGCAGGCGCAAGGGGAAGATGTAATCCCCGTGCGACAGTTGCAAACGGTCCTACGAAACAATACTGTTCAAGCAAGGGCAACCATCTGGGCCAATTGGCCGTCAATCCGTAACCTGGATCAAATTGTACGCAAACTGGCCAATCAAATCAGTGAATGGAAGGCCGATATGGTCATTACTGATTTTGAGGCATTTTCCTGGCGGGCGGCCAATCTTTTGGATCTCCCTGTAATCTCGCTCAATCACCAACAGATCGTCACAGAAACCTGCTATGCACTCCCCACCCGGCATAAGTATCACGCCAATCTGGCACGTATCGTGATCAATGTCGTTGCACCACGCACTCCCAACAGACTTTTGTTATCCTCTTTCTTCTATCCCGAAGTGAAACGCCCGGACATAACGACCATTGTTCCTCCAATTATTCGCTCCGAAATCGTTCGGATTAAGCCAACCGAAGGAGAACATATCCTGGTCTACTACAACCAGCCAGAGGGAAGTCAGCCACTCTTGGAGCACTTACGCGCGGACGGTCGTCGTTACATCGTTTATAACTTCCCAAAACCCGGAGACACCTCCAGTTACCCGAACATTACCTTTAAGCCCGCATGTGTTGAAGAATTCCTGGGAGATCTAGCCGAGTGTCGAGGCGTTTTGTGTACAGCTGGATTCACATTACTTAGCGAATCACTTTACTTGGGAAAACCGCTCATGGTCGTGCCCAACCGTGGTATCTTTGAACAAACACTTAACGCTATCTTTCTTGAACGAGAAACCTTGGGAAAAGCTGTAATTGGTCGAAACGTATCGGCAGATGATCTGGAGCAATTTCATGGGTACATTGATTCCAAGTCGAACATGAACCATTCGTGGAACGTACGCGGCAATAGTCAGGCAATTGACCTAATTGAGGAGGAATTGCATATATCTGCAACTCCACGGGCCCACATTCGCACTAAATCACGGAAAGCCCACACCTAACACCAAATCTGGTTACTGTTGTAACATCCAAGGTATATTACCCATCACTTGACGCCCCTTCCCCCTCTCCATATGATTAACCCGGCCGAAACACTGCCCGCAGAACCCGCTATTTTTGGGAAGACACGGGCCTTTATGGCACCCGGGGCCTTGATCAGTGAGGCAAAAAAGGCCGACCTCTATCCCTATTTCCGTGCAATTTCGCGTAGTGAAGGAACAAGGGCATTCATTGACGGCCGTGAGCTCGTCATGGCTGGATCAAATAATTATCTGGGATTAACCAGTGATCCACGCGTTAAAGAGGCCGCCAATGATGCTATCGCTCGATATGGCACCGGTTGCACAGGCAGCCGCTTTTTGAACGGCACACTGGACATTCACCTTGAGCTCGAAGCTCGGCTGGCAGCCTTTATGCAAAAAGAGGCGTGTGTCCTGTTTTCAACAGGGTACATGACGAACATGGGAGTGATTCAAGGAATCACGTCAAAAAACGATCTGATCTTCTCAGACAAAGAGAACCATGCCTGCATTGTTGCCGGTACCCAAGTGAGTACAGCCGACACATGGCGTTACCGACATTTTGATATGGCGCATCTGCGTCGTCTCCTCGAGAAAGCCGACGCAGAAAGACCGGAATCTGACAAACTCATCGTTACCGATGGCGTGTTCTCCATGAGCGGGCGAATTGCTCCAATACCCGAACTGGTAAAACTTGCTAACGAGTTTGACGCCGCTCTGATGCTGGACGACGCCCATGCGGTAGGTGTGATTGGCCCTGGCGGACGGGGCTCTGCAGCTTATTTCGGGCTGAACGACGAGGTGCCTTTAACCACAGGAACATTCTCGAAGAGCTTCTCCTCACTAGGTGGTTTTGCAACCGGAGATCTTGATGTAATCGAGTACATCCGACACATGGCTCCCGCACACATCTTCAGTGCGTCTATGCCACCCAGTACTGTTGCAACGGTGCTCAAGTGTCTGGAAATTCTTCAGGAAGAGACCTGGCGACTTGATCGCCTATGGCAAATTTCGAACTATATGCGGGAGGGGTTCCGTAATGCCGGCTTCGATGTATGGACCAGTGAAGCCCCCATTATTCCAGTCGTAGTTGGCAATGAAATGATGACCGCATTCCAGTTCTGGACTGACTTACTGGAGGCGGGCATCTTTGTGAATCCAATTGTACCGTGGCGCGGTGCTGTGCCTCGCGGCCTTACAATCATGCGTACATCTTACATGGCGACGCACACTGATGAGGATTTGGACTTCATCCTTGACGCCTTCTGCCGCGTAGGCCGAAAGCACGGAGTGTTAGCTAGCCCTGTAGTATAGCAGCAGTATGTCAGATGTGCACTCATGTGTTATTCGCCCGGTCAAATCGCGGCGGGACCTGCGACGTTTTGTTCAATTCCCGTACGACTTCTACCGGGGCAACCCGTTTTGGGTACCCCCGCTTCGCATGGATCAGTTCGAGGTCCTGAATCCACGCAAGAATCCATTTTTCGAGCATGGACGAATGCAGCTATTCCTTGCATTCGGTGCGGACGGAAAGGTCATAGGGCGAATCGCCGCCATCATCAATGGGATGCACCTGAAAACTCACAACGATGAGGCCGGCTTTTTTGGGTTCTTCGAAACTCAAGAACGCTTTGAAACCGCTGCTGCACTCCTGGATGCTGCTGCTGCTTGGCTTCAAGAGCAGGGAATGCACACTATGCGCGGACCGGTTAACCCATCCTTGAATGATCCCGCCGGCCTCCTAGTTGACGGATTCGACCGGGTACCCGCGATAATGATGACCTACAACCCTCCGTACTACGAGAATTACCTGGAGTGCTGGGGACTTGTACGCGTCATGACCATGTGGGCATACTACATCCACCGCAAGCACGTTGCAATTGACCGCATGAGACGCGGCGCTGCTGTCATTTATCGCCGTAATCCGGGTCTCTCAGTGCGCACACTTGATATGTCCCGCTTTGGCGAAGAGGTGGCCACGATAAGGGAGATATACAATGACGCCTGGTCTGATAATTGGGGATTTGTCCCCGTCACAGATATCGAGTTCGCACACCTAGCAAAGGCAATGAAAAGTATCGTAGATCCAAGGATTTGCTTTTTTGTCGAACTCAATAATGAGCCTGTGGGATTCACAATTTGTCTGCCCGACATCAACCCTGCACTCCAGCGACTCCCAAACGGTCGATTATTGCCGTTCGGCTTAGCAAAATTGCTAATCCTAACGAAATTCGCTGGCGTACGTGATGTCCGTATGCCCCTCATGGGAGTGCGTAAGGCTTATCATGGCCGGGCCCTTGATGTACTTCCAGTTCTCGAGACAATGGAAAGGGCTACGGACTACGGATACCAAAGCAGCGAGACCAGTTGGGTCCTGGACAATAATCATGTCCTCAAGAACCTACTGAGTTCCATCAATGCTGTCGTGGACAAAGAATACGCCATCCTTGAAGCATCGCTTGGTTGAGAAAACTGTCTCAACAATAGAGAATGCCGCCGCCAGGGACCGTCCAAGAACCGAGCCTGTCCATTATTATCACACGCTGCACGAAGCAGTATAGCACCTTTTTGTCTATCGAAATAGTCTTCTTGCCCACCGCAGTGATGCATTGGCTATCACTGCCATGGTAGCTGCTAGCGCATCGTACAGTATATCGCGCACATCAAATACACGATCCGGTGAGGCCAATTGGAGGCATTCATCTACCAAACCGAGGCCAGTCGTAACCATAACGACCACTATAGAGCTGGCACGGATTGTCCGGCCAAATGCAGATCTCTCCAGTAGCGCTGCATAAATAAGCAGAGCGACTATACCATATACAATTAGATGCATCCGTTCCTCCGGCTTTGCTATGCTCATGAGTGTGAAACTATAGATCACAGCAATACCCACTCCAACGACGATCTCTGGCCATCTCGGCAGCATGGTCATGCCTTGCGTCAATATGAAAACCAAAATCAAAAAACAACCTGACAGAAACAGCCACGACCCCCAGCCGCTGGCTTCCAACGGCTGAAGCAGACTCCTCACCACACCAAGAGTCAAGTAGATTACCGATACGACGAGCGCAGCGCAAGTCCAGAGCCTGCGCTCACGTTTGGTTACAAATATAGTCACGTCGGTTAGGTTTTTAGAACCCGTTTGAGAGGTGCATTTTCAGAAAATTATATATCTGAATTTGAGGGGGATGCACCAAGCAAGCTCTAGCCATTCACCAGTACAGGTCCTCAACAACGTCTTTATTACCAGTCAGCTTATACGGATACCTGCTAGTCAGTTCATCAGGAAAGTTACGGGCTCACTACACCATTGATGACGTGCAGCAAACTCGTCGCTGGATCACGTGTGTCGTGTGTAATTTCCCAAATCATCACACCAGGGAAGCTATTGTCGACTACATATTGCGTCTTATCGGCAATGGTCTGCATACCGTTATAGTGGATATTTCCGACCTGGTCTGTACCTGGAGCATTCGGATGTCGTGCAACAATATTGCGGTATGCAACACCTGTGCCCCCATTAACATCAAAATCCCTTCCATAAAATGGCATGCCGAGGATAATCTTACTTGAGGGCCATTTACGATAGTTGACCCAGTAAGCCAAACCGGTTGCAGAAGCGTCTGAACCCGTCCCAATGGCTTGATCAAAAGAAGAATGGGGACCAGGTGCAGACCATGGCCCGGAAAAATCGTATCCCATCACATGCACATAGTCAACCAGTGGATACACTTCATCGTAATGTCTGCCGTACCAGTCTCCCGCGTAGACATCAAGTGATATTCCCCAGTTATCCAGCGAGAGGCGGAGCTCTTCCAACAATGACACAAAGGTGGCCTTTTCCGAAGCTATCGGAATATTGGCATCATCTTTGGTCCATTCCTCCCAGTCGATATCAACCCCGTCGAGACAGTTTGCAATCAAGTACTGCCTCACGGTACGCACAAAATTTCCGCGAGCAGTTTCATCCGCGGAAAAAATAGGAAAGTTTGACGAACCCGTAGCTCCGCCTACCGAAACATAGACTTCAACTCCATTCGCGTGAGCTGCCTGAACCAGTGAGTCCAATCGGGAAAGATGTGCGACATCAAGCGATCCATCAGTTCTCGGTATTGCAAACGCATAAATCACACGCGTAAGCATATCCCACCTTATTTGGGATACAGGCAACACATTATGTTTTGCTGCGGGATAAAAGCCAATTATCTGATGCTCACCGGCCTTGCGTTCAAAGGAGCATGTTGGAGACGACTCTTCCTCAACAGCTGAGGTGCAGCCGATTACCGTCAAAACCAAAATACCGACAACAATAGTAGATCTCATAACCGAGGTGAATGACAGGGCGGTGAACAGTGGGCTACGTATCGGTGTCGTGGCGGTGTGAAGACCAATTGCAACCTTGCTAAAAGTTAGCTCTCGAATGTGTAAGAAAACTCCCGAGAGAAAAGAAATTTGCAATACTCAAGCAATCGTGGCATTGATTACAGTCTGCTCTCCTCAGAAATCCTATAAATTTTTCCGGTCACATGCGTGAACCTTAACCCGTAAAATCCAGGCAGCATGCTCTCAGGTCCAGCCCGATCCATGAATGGCCTAGAAGAGCTGGTCAAAAAAACTGGGGAGTATGCCCGGCTCCAGTACAATTGCCAAGAGCACCCCACCTATAGCACCCCCGAGATGAGCCTCGTGGGCAATTCCGAATGCCCTCTCGCTTTTCATCGCATAAATGCTTCCAACCACAAACAAGAAGGCAAAAAGTACCGCTGGAATAGGCAGCACTGCAAAAATATAAATCAGATCATACGGAGCAAACAGTACATAGGCAAAGAGCACACCGCTAATGGCCCCACTCGCCCCAACAGCATTATATCCGCTGTTCTGCCGATGCTGGAAATGCGTCAATGCATGTGCACATAAGAGCGCCCCCACATACAAAATCAGGTAATCCGTGCTCCCCAGACGCGCCTCCAGGACTGGGCCGAAGAAGTACAGTGTGATTGCATTGAAAGCCAAATGCATAAGTGAGACATGCACAAAACCGGCGGTAATATAGCGGTATGGTTCCCGCGCAACTCGGGTCGGCCTAAATCCCAGACGATCAATCAGCGTCGGGTCGACAAAGAGTGCAAAACCACTTACCATGACAATAGCAACAAGAAGCAGTATCGTCACAGGAGAATCTAATCCAAATAGTCCCATGGATTACGTACGCAGGAGGCTTCGGAAAAGTACCGCACCATCCCGACTGCCTAGAGCATCTTCTGCAGCTCGTTCAGGATGAGGCATCATACCGAGCACGTTTCCAGCTCTGTTCACTATGCCCGCAATGTTGTTGGCTGATCCATTGGGATTGGAATCCGGTGTGACCTCACCTGCCGGCGTCGTATACCGGAAAACAACCTGTCCATTACGCTCCAACTCTACCAACTCGGATGCCTCTGCGTAGTAGTTACCCTCACCGTGAGCGATGGGAATACGTAGAACCTGCCCCAATTCAGCATTACGTGTAAAAGGGACCTCTGTGTTATCGGTTCGTAAATGAACCCACTTACAGACAAATCGAACGGATGCATTACGAAGCAGTGCACCCGGCAGGAGCCCACATTCACACAGAACCTGAAAACCGTTGCAAATCCCCAGGACGAGCCCGCCGCGTTCAGCAAAGCGCACGACGCTGTCCATTATCAAGGAAAAACGGGCAACCGCCCCAGCCCGCAAGTAATCTCCATAAGAGAAACCACCCGGCACAATAACCAAGTCTACAGGTGGTAATTCCCGCTCCTTATGCCAGATAAACTTGGTTTCGAGGCCAAACACATGGCGTGCAACGTGGTAAGCGTCGTGGTCACAATTCGAGCCCGGAAAAACAATGACGCCTACACGCATCAGTTTTCGGGTTAATCTTTTATGACTTCCAGCTCCAGTATTATCTCAACGTCGTGTCCTACGACAAATCCTCCGGCCTCAGTCAACCGATCCCACGACAGATTGAAATCCTTACGATTAATCACCGTGCGTGCCTCAAACCCGGCGCGCTCGGAATCCCCCATCTTGCCCGTTCCGAGAAACTCACTCTTCAGCACGACCGACTGAGTTACGTCTCTGATAGTAAGATCACCGACTAAATGAAAGTTGCCGCCTTCAATGTCGGTTATTTCTGTACTAGTGAAGGTCATGTTCGGAAACTCTTCAGCTCCAAAAAAATCATCCGAACGCAAATGATTGTCTCGACGCTCGTTGCCGGTGTCAACACTACCTGTCTCAATCGTAGCACTGATTGTTAATGTACTCAAATCAGTGCCGTCCATCAGAATTTCTGCATCATAGGCAAGAAATTCGCCTCGAACATTGGAGATCCCCAAGTGACGCACTTTGAACCCAATGTTGGAGTGTACCGCATCAATCGACCAAGACGACGGCTCCTCAGTGGGTACTGAGAAAGCCAGCAGACAGACAGAGACGCAAAGTAATAAACGTGTTTTCATTTCCTCGATAGACAGCTTTGGTGAAAAAATCTCGCGGACTGAAACTCCACAGATCCTGCTAGGATTCCCAAGTTATCCAATACTCAGCTGTCCGGTTCAACATTTTTCCTCTAAAATCGTTACCTATCCGCCCTGTGTGTTTTGGTCTCCCAATGATCCCACGTGAACTGTTCGCCAAAATTCGGCGAATTGAAATCCGTACTAAAGGCTTGGTTAACAACGTTTTTGGTGGAGAATACCACTCAGCCTTCAAAGGTCGCGGTATCGAATTCTCGGAAGTACGCCCCTATCAGTTTGGGGACGATATTCGAACGATTGACTGGAACGTGACTGCACGCACCGGTGATACCTTCGTCAAGATTTTTGAGGAAGAACGGGAGCAGACGCTGTTGCTTGTTGTAGATATCTCGGGCTCAAGTGATTTTGGCAGCCGTGATAAGTTCAAGCGGGAAATCGCCGCAGAGATCTGTGCGATTTTAGGATTCAGTGCCATCAAGAACAATGATAAGGTTGGCCTTTTGTTATTCTCTGATCAGGTTGAACTCTTTGTGCCCCCGAAAAGCGGACGACGGCATGTATTACGTCTGATACGTGACCTGTTTGCTCACGAGCCTTGCTCTTCGGCCACGGCAATCCAAGTGGCTTTGGATCATATCCTTCGAGTAATTAGACGAAGATCAATCGTGTTACTGGTTAGTGATTTTCTGGACGAAGGCTTTGAGAGACCATTGCGAATGGTCTCTCGCCGGCATGACACCGTTGCTGTACAGCTACAGGATCCTCGTGAAAAATCCCTCCCCTCCCTTGGACTGGTCACTCTATTCGATCCAGAAACCAATCGAGCTCAACTGTTGGATACGGGAAGCCGTGCGGTGCGGAATGCGTTTCGTCAATCTTCTCTGGACAGAAACGCACAACTTAAAATGCTTTTCCGACGTGCCCGGGTTGACCACGTTGAAATCCAATGCGGCGAAGACTTCGTTGACCCACTGGCAAAGTTCTTCCGTGCACATGCACAGATTGCCTGATGAGGAGATTGCATTTGTGTGCCATACTTGCTGCGGCAGCTACCCTCTTTGCCGAAGTTAATACACTTCAGGCCCAACGTGTGGAAGCCTATATTTCTGAGGACAGCGTTAATGTGGGTGATCGTTTCGCGCTTACACTTGTGGCGATGCATGGGTTTGATGAGGTGCCATCATTCCCAAACATGGACTCCTCCTTTGGTGATATTACTCCCATTAGGCTCCTATCTGCCGGAACACGCCTATTAGACACAGATGTACGCTTGGACAGCGCCGTGTATGAGGTGACTACCTTTGCCTTGGATACGGCCCGCTTAGCACCACTGACCATCAGGTTTCCAGATAGCGATGTGACAGCCACAACACCAGCCCTGGAGTTGCTTGTGATGTCAGTGGTCCCACAGGATGCCGAGGACATTCAGGATATGGCGTCTCCTGTTGGTTTTGGGCCTCCACTGTGGCCGTTCTTCCTTTTGGGATTTGCCGTCCTGATTGCAGGCGCGTTGATCTGGTATGTTATCTGGCGACGCAAACATCCAAAAACTCTTTATATCAGTGAACCCGAAGAGCATGCTCCCCCCGACCCTGCAATGGTGGCACTGGAACGTCTGCGTGCACTTGAAAATGCTCCCCTCGCCAAAAGAGCACAGGTCGAGACGTTTTACGTAGACCTGTCGGACATACTTCGCACGTACGTTGAAGACCGACTGCACATACCGGCCTTGGAATCTACAACCCGGGAACTCGTCCAGGATCTGGTACACCCAAACGTGCAGCATCAAGTGCCGTCCGGTATTCCGGGACAATTGGGGCAGGTCCTTTCTCTTGCAGATTTGGTCAAATTTGCTGATGTAACTCCTGCGGTAAGCGAAGGACGATCTGCGTTGAAGGAAGCAGTGAAAATTGTCAACCGTGTAGAGGTCAAGTTTGATCAGCGCGCGGTCAGGGAAGATTTTGTCAAAGTTAGCTGACTATCATGGAGTTCGCCCAACCGCAGTGGCTATTTCTATTGATCCTAGTCCCGCTTTACGGACTCTGGCAATGGTTGCGCAGACAGGCTACTCCGGGCCTTACCTTCAGTAATCTACGGGCCGCACGCGATGCGCCCCGTGGCCCTCGTGTTTATGCTGTCATCCTGCCTTCATTACTGCGCATGGGAGCACTTACCTTGTGCGTACTTGCACTTGCACGCCCCCAAGTACGCGAAGTAACACAGGAGCGCTATGCCGAAGGGGTTGATATCGTTCTGGTTCTGGACACCTCTACAAGCATGCGAGCCGAAGATTTTCGACCAAACCGATTCGAGGCAGCCCGTGAAGTTGCTTCTGAGTTTATCGCAGGACGCGTGTCAGACCGGGTTGGACTTATCGTATTCGCGGCAAAAGCGTACACGCAGGCCCCACTCACACTGGATTATGCGTTCCTGCAACGAATGTTGGAAGAGGTCGAAGTCGGGGTCATCCAGGATGGCACTGCAATTGGTACCGCACTGGCGACCGCCGTCAACAGACTTAAGGATACCCCTGCAGAGAGCAAAGTTATCATTCTGCTTACTGATGGACAAAATAATCGCGGTGAAATAGACCCAGTAACCGCTTCCGAAGTTGCTGCAACCTTGGGAGTACGCGTCTATGCGATCGGTGTCGGCACCTATGGAGAGGCGCCATTCGTCTTTGACCGCCCCTTTGGCGGAAGACAACGTCAAATGGTCCCTGTGGAAATTGATGAGGACATGCTGCGTTCAATTGCACGGGGTACCGGAGGACAGTACTTTCGGGCCACCGATGAGCAGGCACTCCGTGAGATTTACGAACAGATTGGCGATTTGGAGAAAACCCAAATCGAAACACGTATATATACAGACTATGAGGAACGTTACGTACGTTTTCTATGGCCTGGGCTACTTCTGATCTTGATAGAGGTGCTGTTAAAGACAACCCTGCTCCGTCGTTTTCCCTAATGGCCTGGCTCAACGAGTCATACTTGTGGACCCTCTGGGCTATGCCCCTAGTCATCGCGCTCAGCCTGTACGCGACCTGGCGGCGGCGCACACTACAAGTGCGCTTTGGTGACATTCCACTCGTTCGTAGACTCTCTCAAGGCGTTAGTGGTCGGCGACGCCGCTACAAAGCCTCGATCATCGCAGCAGCGGTTGGCTTGCTGGCTATTTCCCTTGTTGGCCCCCAAGTAGGAACTCGACTGCGTGAGGTAAAACGTGAAGGCATTGATCTGGTGATTGCGCTGGATGTATCGGCTTCAATGCTGGCGGAAGATGTTGCACCTAACCGGTTGGGACGAGCACGTAATGAAATCAAGAAACTTCTGGGGGAGCTGCGTGGAGATCGTGTGGGTCTGGTCATCTTTGCGGGTGACGCATTCATCCAATGTCCGCTTACGACCGACTACAGTGCTGTACGACTATTCCTGGATGTTGCGAATCCTGACTTGTTGCCCACACCTGGTACAGACTTTAGTGAAGCGCTTCGGATGGCCACCCAGGCCTTCGATGCCCCCTCACCCAGCATTGATCCCGAAACCACACGCTCGAAAGCGCTGCTGATTGTATCCGACGGTGAAAACCATGTCGCTGAACTAGAAGATATTTTAGCTGCAGCACGCGATGAAGGCATCACGATTTTTGCAGCTGGCGTTGGTGAGGTTGAGGGTGCTCCAATTCCCATATACAGTGCAAACGGTCAACGTACCGGGTACAAGCGGGACCTTGAAGGACAAATTGTACATTCAAGGCTGGAAGAATCCAGTCTGAGGACACTCAGCACAGATGGGGCGTATTTTCAGATTGCCCGTACGTCCAGTGCACTTTCCAACGTTGTTCCTGCACTCGAACGGTTGGATCAAGCCACGCTGGCTGAGGAAAAGTTTGAAGATTATGATCTCAAGTATCAATGGCCCTTGGCACTTGCATTGCTGTTACTTTGCGTGGACGGGCTGATTACTGTCCGCAAAGGCCCCCGGGCGACCTCACGGAAAAAAACCTGACAAAATGACCCTAGCAACCATATTCAGTATTCTCTTGGCAAGTATTCAGGTAATTCCGATGGGTAATGCTAAGAAGCATGGTCGGAATGGCAATGATTCCCTGAAGCAGGGGCAATACGAAGGAGCCGCCTATGCGTATCAGGAAGGCCTCTCATCCTATGAATCTACTCAGGAAGTGAACGAGACCTACTACGGCCTTCAAAACAATCTGGGAATAGCACTGCATCAAAAGGGAGATTTTGAGGGGGCGCGCAATGCATTTGGGGAAGCACTTGCACACGCACCCCATGATCGAGCCAAGTCCACCCCAGCATACAATGCCGGAAACAATGCATTTAAGAACCAACAGTTGGAAGAGGCTCTCGCGCATTATCGGGAGGCCTTGTTGGCAGACCCGGACAACGAGGATGCTAAATATAATTTTGAGTTTGTAAGCCGACAGCTGCAGGAGCAACAGCAGCAATCTGAAAACAACGATCAGGAACAAGAGGAAGAACAGGATCAGCAGCAAGACCAGAACGATCAACCAAGCGAGAGTGACCAGGAACAGGATGAGAATCAGGAAGAAAACCCTCAGGAACAGGAAGAGCAGTCCCAACAAGAGCAACAGGAAGAACAACAGGAGCAGGAGCCCCAGCAAGAGCAACAGCGCGAGGCTCCACTGACCCGTGAGCAGGCTGAACGCATCCTGGAGGCGCTTGAGAACGAAGAAGAAGAACTCTTACGAGAAATGCAAAAAATGGAAGGACGCCCCAGGCGGGTTGCAAAAGACTGGTAATTTCTGATGTGGCGTACAATCTTATTGCTGGGCTTCGCCAGTGCGTGTGTTGTGTCTGTACCCCATTATTCGATTGCACAAACCGTCAACGGTCTGGTCTCCTCGTCTACTATTGGTGCACAGGAAACAGTGTCATATACACTGGAGATTTCCGGGACGAACGCCAGTGATATCGTCAATCCCAGCCCACCGGGTGCGGAAGGCCTGATGCTGGTTTCCTCGATTGCATCAAGAGGTACCAATATGTCCATTGTTAATGGACGCGTCTCTCGGAGTGTAAGCTATACCTGGCACTACAGACCCGAGAAGGAAGGCAGTGCACGCATCCTTGAGGCGAGTGTAACGATTGGCGACTCAACCTTTCATACACCACCTGTTACCGTAACTGTTGTGCCGCAAGCGCAGCGACCAAGTCCTCGACGTCGATCACCCTTCGGTGGGTTCGGTTTGTTCGACAATCCGGCTGATACTTCACCAGAGATAACCGAACAGGATATCTTTATTCGCGCAATCCAGAGCGATCGCGAAGTTTATCTGAATGAACAGATCGCGATTGATTACAAATTGTATTTCCGGCCGGGCACAATGCCTCGCAACAGTCGTCAGGCTGACTCCTGGGATGCTGAGGGCTTTTGGCGGGAAGAGTTGGATCTCTCTACAAACCCCACGCCTAGTCTGGTCGTGGAAAATGGTATTCGCTATCAAGTCATTTCGATCCGGCGTATAGCTGTATTCCCAACGCGGGCGGGGGAACTCACTATTGATCCGCTCAAAATTTCGGCAGAGGTTCAGTCCCCTGACGCAGACCCATTTAGTAGCCCTTTGTTTTCGCGAAGATACGCGACAGTTGAGCGAGCTTCCCCCGCGATAAATATCACGTCTACCCCCCTCCCCCCCAGCGCGCCTAATGAATTCAAGGGAGCAGTGGGACAATACTCACTCCGTGCCACGCTGAGCCGTAATACGCTCGAGGTCGGCGAAGCATTACAACTCACGCTAACCATTGAAGGAACTGGTAATATTGCACTCATTGAAGCCCCCCAACCTGAAATACCGGGTATTTTTGAGGTCTACGACCCCGAGGTAAGTATCTCGAAAACGGCTACCAATACCTTAATCCATGGAAGTAAGACCTTCACTTGGCTACTGATTCCGCGTTCTAACGGCACCTTCCAGATTCCCCCTATCAAGTTTGCTTACTTTGATCCTTCACAGGTACGGTATATCGTGCGTTCGAATGATCTGGATCCCATTACCGTCACCGGCACAGCTGCTACAACTTCGCCCATAACTGTGACGGCTTCGGGCTTCCCCGTTGATGATATTGCAGTACTGAAGCGGGATCCCCAGTGGGTAACCGCAACCCACATGCCACTCCACCGAGGTACATGGTTCTACTTATTGCTCCTGATTCCCGTACTCGGCGTTGGCATTACCGCTGTACTGAGGCGACGGGCAACCCGTCTTGCTACGGATACCGCCTGGGCCAGGAACCAACGTGCACATCCTCTTGCCCGCAAGCATCTCAAAACTGCTCGGAAACGTCTGTCAGAAGGAGATCCCGACGCATTCTACGCAGCCCTTGAACAGGCTGTGTTGGGTTTTGTCGGTAACCGTTTGAATATACACGAGCGTGGACTTACACGTGCACAACTTGCAGATCTATTAAATAAGGCCTGTATTCGTGCTGAGAGGCAACAGGAGTTGATTGAATTCCTCGATACCTGTGATGCCGCCCGCTTTGCTCCTGCTCCCCCCACGACTGCCCAAATGGACGAGCATTACGCTCAGGGTAGCCGAATATTGAGCACAATTGCCCGCGAACTTGAATCCGTGATCCCATGAGGCGTGGTGCTCTGTTATTAACTTTGGTTGCATATGTCGGGTTAGCAAATGCCCAGCAACTCGAAGATGCGCTTCGCCTCTTTGACGAAGCCAACGGGCTTGTTGAGTCTGGAGCTTACGAGGAAGCAATTACCCAGTACCACGCTGTTCTGGAAACCGGCTTTGCAAGTGGTGCACTGTACCATAACCTTGCCAGTGCATATTTCCGTTTGGATGAGATTGGTGAAGCCGTCCGTTATTATGAACGCGCACACCGTCTGCTGGGAGATGATCCACAGCTCCTGCATAATATCCAGATCGTCGAGGCACATGTTCAGAGTCCATTCTCCGAGCTTCCCACACCATTCTGGCAGGTCTGGTGGTACAGCTTGTTTAGCCAATACAGTGCCTGGGGGTTTCTGATTGCAGGTATGGGCCTTTATCTGATTGCCTGCCTGTTGTATGCACACCATATCTGGTCACATACGCGCAGTAACTGGCACAGGCGGGCACGCGTGGGAACGCTGGGAATAGGCCTGTTACTTCTTTTGATCGCGGTACTGGTCTCCGGTGAGCGAAGTTCTGTTCAAGGTGCCGCTATTCTCGAATCCACAACACTCGTCACGGAAACTGGAAGCATTGACGTACCTGAAGGGGTAAAGGTATCGCTCATCGGGGAGACAGAGGTTGGCGTAGAGGTAAGCCTACCTAACGGGGTACGCGGTTACGTGGATGCAAGTGTTCTGGGTTTTTTCTAGCCGATTCAGCAACCTCGTGCAACATAGTACATTCAGGGGTAGACACTCCAATCTGTATTTGGGACGTATCTGATTGGTTTTGGGCGTGCCACGGATTGGCAATACTTGGATAAGAATCTAGCATACTGGGCTGAAAACGTCTCGTACTACCAGAATTCATCTATTTTAATGGCTACCATCAACCAAAGGATCCATGCATCTTTCGTGCTGACTGGTGCGTCCCCATGTTTTGAGGTGCAGAATGATGGATACATCACTCGTGCCGTGCTAGCTCAGTCTGCTGCGGGACGCATCTTTTTTCCAAGTCGGTCCGATTCCCGCCTAACTTTCTGTAACAGCGGTTCGAGTTCCTGACGGATTGCACTCATTTTATTCTCTGTTTCTTCTTGCAGATATTGAATTTTCTCAGACAGTTTCTGCATAGATTGGAATCTTTTTTCGGCAAGCTTGCTTCGTTTCTCTCGGACAAGTTTCAAGAAAGCCGTTTCAAGATTTTTGCGATGCTCCTCGAAAGACTTAACCTTGCTACGGATGCTGCTGGTTTTTGTATCTGCACAAAGTAGTAATTGCAGAAACTGAAGTGCTTGATCTCCTATCAACTCCTGTCCAGAGTTTGCTTTGATGATCTTACGTGCTTCTGATTCCAGACGGCGGGATAATTTTTCGAGGTACTCAATTCGTTCCTGCAATGGCTTCCTAAGAGATCTACCATAAATCATCTTGAATTTCCATTTCGGAATAGCAAAAGCTAATATTCGCTGCCGCTCATCTTCCAACTCAGTTAATGCAGAATCCAAGAGTTCCAGAGCAATCTCATTCTCTACTCGGCAGATATTCCTCCGACGATCAATCAAGCGATCACATCCTGCCTTTAGCTCATTCTTAATATCCCCCGCAGAACGCGCAAGATCATTTTTTAGGACTTGAACTGAAGATTTATACCGATGACGAGCATCCTCTTGCAAGGAACGAATCTTCTCACCTACTTCCTGACATTTTTTATCATATTTCTTACATGCTTTTTTTAAACGGCGTTCTTTGATATAATTTGTGCCCTTTCGACTCGCTATCGCCATCACAACTGCACCTCCAAGCCCCACTACAACAGTACCTACACCGGGCAGAATGGCGGTACCAACAGATGCCCCTATAGAAAAACCTACTATCCCTCCGCCGCCGGTACCAACCAGATCCAAACTCAAATTCTTAGCTGCATTTCGTAGGTCCGTCTTGTTAGCTGCAAGTAAGCGAATTTCTCGGAAGCCAGATAGTAGCAACGTGATTAAAGGAATCCCGACCGTATCCACATTTCCCAGGAGTGCATCACCTGCGCTCTCTGCTCGCTCCAGTGCTCCGGCATTGGACAGTGCATTGTCCACCAACACGATGTTTTCACTACCTAAGTTGACCGCTCCCTCCAGCTTCTCTATGGATTCAGCTACACCAAGGTAGATAGCATCTTCCGGTATTCCGGCCATGTCTTCCGGCACGATTACGGGTATTTTGGGATAGCTTGCAAAATGATTTTCCAGTGAACTGGAATCGGCAACCGTTTTGACGTTTATGAAATACTCCCCGTTCAGAACCAGATCGTATCCCTCCTGATTGGAAAGATCCGGCATTTCGACTTGTATCCCGAGATCTCTCAGGTTCTGGGCGACAATGGGTTCAGCCAAATGTCCCATAAGTTTGGCCACTGCCGCCTCTGGAAGTGCTTCACCCAGTTCGGCCGACTCCCAACTGGACAAATGTTTACTCAGATCTCCGATCGTATCAAGCTGCTCACCCGCGAGCGTTCCCATCGCCGTATACACATGCTCATCAATTTGCATCAGGTTCTGGATGGCACCCAAACCAAACCATGCGCCTTGCGCCACTCCTTCCATTGCAGCAAACGCATCCTGTCTGGAGATACCGGATGCTTCTGAGGAAGAAAATGCACCGGAGGAGTTTTTTGATGTATGCGCAACTCGGGTGACATTGCGGTTTTCCCCGACAGAAACCGGCTGTCCAAATCTTTCTACCAGCATCATGGCCCCCAGATCTCGTGGAGACCGCGTAGACTTGAGCGTATCGGTGAACCTGTTCCTCTCATTGGAAATGAGCAGCCACACAACACCGGAAGCTGCCAGCACACCCAAAATTACAGCAATTATCATGGTTCACTAGTTACTTCTTGGAGATAAGCTACGTGTTTTGCCGAGATTACTCCCCTTCGGCAGAAAAGTACAAGCAGGTCTCCCAACAGTATGACATAGAGGCGATCAAGAAAAAAGTCCCTCCCAAACCCTCCTGGATACTAGGAGCAGGGAAGCTGTGTGCGAAAAGTTCACTACAATGACAAAGATGCTTAGGGTCCGTACATCAACAACCTTGTCATCTTCCAAGATCGGGCTGAAGTTACTACCCAAAGAGAGATAGCCCGGATAGTGCATCTATGCTTCAATCCGTCGGGCACTTAGGCCTTGGACGGACTTGCAGATACGCGGCGGCTGTGACATCGAACCGACCTCGACGGCAACGACTCACCCTACGAGACATCTGTCGTAACAGATAGAGCCTTTGACGGAAAACAATACTCGTAGATCGGCGCTGTTTTTCTCACATTGGGGATTATAACGGTTCCCCACGTATGGTGAGAGAAGGGCAAACTCTTGCTGATCCTATCCTCGCTGAGCGAGGACTATTTCGAGTACCAGCGCACTTTGGAAATACAACGCTTTGTTGGCCTGTTCGTCGAGCCAACACTCATACATTCCAACATAGAGGACGACTTGGATATCTTTGCTAGATATTCAGATACGAACTTAGCCATACCTCCGCCCGACTGAGTAGCGACTGTCGTGTAAGAACTGACGAACTAGATTCATCCACGAGCCTCAGCCTGTGCCCGAGAGGCTACGCAGGCATATGGGCTTGTGTGGCGTCCAGTGCCTCACATAGCGTAGCCACCAGGAATTCTACCTCTTCTGCGGTAAGGATAAGCGGCGGCGAAATTCCCAGCGTATCTCCCATGGCCCGAAGGATCAAACCACGGTTTATTGCCTCAGAACGAAGTTTTGTCCCCATTCCAAGTGAGGACGGAAACCGCTCGCGTGTGTTCTTATCTGCAACCAGCTCTACACCTGCCATCAATCCTCTCCCACGTACCTCCCCAACGAGTGGATGTGGTGCAACGCGATCCCTTAGGCTTTCCTGGAGCTGGGTACCGACCGTGCGTACATGCTCCTCAATATTCATCTCTTCATAGATTTTCAGGCATTCGAGGGCTACAGCAGCAGAAACAGGGTGCCCCGTGTAAGTCATCCCGTGAGCAAAAACACCAACTTCATCACTCCCCGACTCTAACGCGTCATAAACCCTCTGATTGACCATAACCGCAGAAATCGGCAAATAAGAGGCGGAGAGCGCCTTTGCCGTTACCAGTATATCCGGCTCCATGCCGACAGTCTGGCTGCCCCACATATTTCCAGTCCGACCAAACCCGCAAATCACCTCATCAGCGACCAACAGTACATCGTGCTTCTTCAGGACTCGTTGGATCGCTTCGATGTAACCTTTTGGGGGAACAATCACACCTCCCACTCCCATGATTGGTTCAGCAAAAAATGCTGCTACCGTCTCCGGCCCCTCCTGCATGATCAGTGCATCCAGTTCCGAAGCCAATCTAGCGCTAAACGACTCCTCCGACTCACCTTCATGTGCACACCGGTAATAATGAGGTTTAGCAGTGTGCAAAAACCCTGGGAGTGGAAGATCGAATAGTTTGTGGTTTCGTGGTAGTCCAGTCAGACTCGAAGATGCGATCAACGAGCCATGGTACGCGTCCCGACGTGCAATAATCTTTTTCTTCTGTACACGTCCCAGCGCGTTATTGAAGAACCAGATCATTTTCACCGCTGAGTCGACTGCTTCTGACCCAGAGTTTGCAAAAAATACCTTAGCCATAAGCACCGGAGCTATACGAAGTAACTCCTTCGCCAAGGCAACACCAGGCGGATGGCTCGTCGAAGCAAACATATGCATGAATGGCAGTTCTTGGAACTGCCGATAGGCTGCATCAGCCAACCGCTGCTCACTAAATCCAAGCGAAGCTGACCACAACCCTGCCACACCCTCCAGAAAACGGTTCCCGCGCTCGTCAAAGACCCACACACCTTCCCCACGGGTAAATACCATGGGCTTATGCGTACCCAATGACGTAAAAGGATGCAGAACCGAAGCGCGATCCTGCACCGAAATCGTACTATCAATAGACTCTGGCATGATTATGGCCAATGGCTTTGCGTTTAAGAACGAGCGACCTCCGTTACATTGCAACGGAAGTATCGTTATGGACTGCAGAGTTTATTGTTCAATCTTTGCCTCCTCCAGCGTCTCGTAGATGTTTACAATCTGATCAAATCCACTGATCTCGAACACCTCTCGCACCGCAAAAGACAAGCCACAAATAGAGAAAGATTTGGGGGGCCTGAATGTTTTCGCCAACTCAAGAACAACCCGCAAGCCTGCGCTGCTGATGAAATTGACATTGCTGAACTCCAAGATGAGCACATGATCCTCATCCGTAATGCCATCAATGATGGATTGCCTGAAGAGTACCGTATTCAAGCTATCAATCCTACCATCCAGAAGCGCAGCCTTAACACCGTTTTCGCTATACCAAGTAATCCTTAGAGACATAAAACCTACCCTCAACTCTTGTTAAACAGAAAAATATGAGCTTACAACGTTACTTGAGCAAATACCCCGACGTAATAAACATCACGAAAAGAAACTCATTCCGTCCGAACCCCTGAGAAAAATTTTTGTTGCACCATGGGAAGTCTATCCCATATGCGCCGCAATCACATCTAGTCATGGCGGAATCCCAGTACTTAGTCACCGCCCGTAAATATCGTCCACAGATTTTTGGGGACCTCGTAGCACAGTCGCATGTTGCCCAAACACTGGTAAATGCCCTCAAAATGGGACGGCTTGCCCATGCTTACCTCTTTACCGGACCTCGCGGCGTTGGAAAAACAACTGCGGCCAGAATCTTGGCAAAAGCCATTAACTGTACAGACAAGTCCGATGGAGAAGTCGAACCCTGCCTGAATTGTGCCTCCTGTAAAGACTTCGAAACACAGCGAAGTCTGAATATCTTTGAAGTTGACGCGGCCTCTAACAACCGCGTGGAGGATATCCGCGAATTACGAGAAAATGTTCGTATTCCACCACAAGGAGGAAGTCGCAAGGTGTATATCATTGACGAGGTACACATGCTCACCACTGCGGCCTTTAATGCACTCTTGAAAACATTGGAGGAACCGCCACCGCACGTACTCTTTATTTTTGCGACCACAGAACCACATAAAGTTCTTCCAACAATTCTGTCCCGCTGCCAGCGTTTTGATTTTCGGCGTATTCCAACAAAAGACATTGTTGATCATCTGAGCAAAATCTGTAAAAGCGAAGAGGTAACAGCAGATGAGGATGCTCTCCATCTTATTGCCAATAAAGGAGATGGTGCTCTGCGCGATGCACTCAGCGTCTTCGATCAGGCAGTAGCACTCTGTGGATCAGATCTGAAGTACTCCGCTTTGGCCAGTGCACTGCGTGTGGTAGACGCAGAACTATATTTCGAGTCCACACGGTATATAGCACAGCGGGCAGCAGGCCCCATGCTCAGCCTCGCCGAGCGAATCATGTCGGATGGGCACGATGTGAGAGAGTTTCTTGACGGTCTGGCAGAACATGTACGTAACTTGCTAATCACTGTAACGCTGGGGACTGATGCCCTAATTGATGTTAGTAAGAGGTTGCGTGAATGGTATGCAGAAGCAGCCAAGGAATTTACCGAAACCGTGCTGCTTCGTATCCTGATGGTCATTGATGAAACCCAAAACAGACTGCCAACCTCTACCTCTCCCCGCTTGGCAATAGAACTGGCCCTGATCAAGATGGTACGCTTGGGGGATAGTATCGACCTGTCAGAAGCCTTGGCACAGATTCGCCGTTTGGAGCGTGTTGTACAGCAGACACCCGGACAACGACCTGTTACTGTTGCGACAATACCACCGCCCACGCAAGCCCCTCCTCCTCCCAGACCCACTCCCCCATCCAGTGCTAAACCCATTCCTCCTCGCGATACCAGCAGTACGCCGAGCAAGCCACAGGCAAAAGCAACCCAATCTCATGCACTTGGAGGGATATCAGCCCTGGATAGCCATAAACGAAAAAAAAATACCCCTGAGCAAACTCCTAACCCTCCCGTCCGTACGCAACAGGCACAGCCCGATCAAAGACCCCGGCCAGACCTCCAGAAGGCTTGGTTGCAAGTTCTGGCGATCCTAGCCAAACACAGCCATGTACAAGGAGTCCAGACAATGATGCACTCCCGCGCCATAGATACGTATGGTAATACCCTGAGGGTCGCGGTTAGCAGCGATATTATCAGGGATGTCGCAAGAAAGGCAGATATGCTGAAAACCATTAAAAAGTCCATGCAAACAGTTCCCAGCCTTAGCGACCTTGAGATCGATTTCGTCGTTAAACCGGAGCTGTTTCCCTCCATAAAACCCGATTGGGATGCCGAAATCGAAAAGCTGAAAACGCAATCCCCAGGCCTGCGGCTGCTCACCGAAGCCTTTGACCTTCGATTGGCAAACAACCCAACACCTTAGCAGCAATACAATCATGTCAAATATTTTCAAAAAAATGGCTGAAATGCAAAAGCAAATGGCCAATGTAAAAGAAATTGTCGGCCGGATCACAATCACCTCAGAAGCCGGAGGCGGAATGATCAAGGTGACTGCCACCGGATCCCAGCGCATTATTAAGGTTGACCTGGATCCCGAGGTCGTTGATCCTGAGGACATAGAAATGCTGCAGGACCTCATCATAGCAGGTGTTAACAAAGCACTTGAGGAAGCTGGCGAAGCTGCACAGAACGAACTCCGCGACCAAGCCGGCAGCCTTCTTCCGAAAGGCATGGACCTTTCCAAATTTGGACTCTGAGTAATGCAATTCGCCTCAGAGTCAGTGGAAATACTGGTTGAGCAATTCTCAAAGCTCCCCACTATCGGCCGTAAGAGTGCACGACGTCTAGCCACACATGTTCTCAAAATGCCGAAAGAGGAAGTATCCCGGCTCGCAACTGCACTGCTGGAGGTTAAAGAACGCGTACGCGCCTGCAGCATCTGCCGGAACATGACTGATACGGAGGTCTGCACCATATGCAATTCCAGCAAGCGGGCAACCGACATGATTTGTGTCGTACAGGACCCCGAGGACATCCTGGCGCTCGAGCGCACGGGCGAGTATCGTGGCACATATCACGTACTGGGCGGGGTGATCTCACCGCTGGACGGAATTGGTCCCGATGACCTGAATATACGTTCGTTACTTGAACGCATCGGGAAACCGGACTCGGAGATTTCCGAGATAATTCTGGCGATAAGTCCCACCGTGGAAGGAGATACGACGGCTTTCTATTTAGCCCAACTGCTGGAGCCCTTCGCAATAAAGATCACGCGCCTTGCACGGGGAATTCCTGTTGGCCTCACCCTCACATATGCGGACGAAGCTACACTATCCCGAGCCATTGCCGGACGTAACATCATGTCGGAGCCATGAAAAAAGCAAGCCAACCGAAAGTACAGTCACGGCTCCAACGACATTGTGCCATAAAAAGGAAACCTCTGGCGCCAAAAAATTGACCGCAGCAACAGCGCCCATCCCCGCAATCAGTCCGTAGAAGGCCCCCACACCACGGCCTGCCGGGATCATTGCAAGAATAAAGACACCCAGGATTGAACCGTAGAAGAAAGAGCCGAATCGGTTCACAACCTCAATCAAAGAACCCAGTGTCGCAGCAAAGGTGGCCACGAAACACGCAAAAATCCCCCAAAAACCTGTGGCTAATTTGCTGACCCAGAGCATGTGACTCTCAGGAGCATCCGGGCGAATCCATCGCCGATAAAAATCGATTACCGTTGCCGTCGAAAGTGAATTGAGTTCGGAAGAAATGCTGGACATGGCAGCAGCCATTATTGCCGCGATAAAGAGCCCGGTCAATCCCAGGGGAAGGACATCCAAAGCAAAGCGGGGCATGATATAATTCACGTCTCTGACTGATTCCTCCCCGGTAGCTTCACGTGCGAGGTCGAGTGCATTGTTACGCAAGCTTCCTACGTTGTTCTCGTGTGTTTCTAATCGCTGGGCCGCACCTGGCAAGCCCGCAGCAACCTCCTCGGCAGCCGCAGTTCGCGCCATAAACTCGGTACCGTAGAGACTTTCCAATTCGGCATATTCCTGCGGTGCGTGACTACGCACCGCAGCTTCATGCGCCGGATTGTACAGGAGTGGGGGTGCCTGGAACAGGTAGAAAACAAATACCAGAACCCCAATGAGCAATACCAGAGACTGGAGTGGAATTTTCCAATAAGCACTCATCAGAAGGGATCGTCGAGCCTCCGGAACCGAGCGGGCCGCTAAGTAGCGCTGCACTTGACTCTGGTCTGTCCCGAAATAGGACAACATCAAGAACGTTCCTCCTAGAAGTCCAGACCAGAACGTGTACGTCTCGTTGAGTGTGAATGAAAAATCGAATACTTGAAGTCTCCCGGTGGCTCCGGCAATCTGAAGAGCGTCGTGAGGGTTCACCGGCATCTTTACGAGAAGAACAACCACGACAGCCACCAGAGAAAACACTATTAGCACCATTTGCTTCACATCCGCCCATGCCACTGCCTGAATGCCGCCAAACATCGTGTACAGTACCGTAGGAATTCCGATCACGGCCACACTTAGCGTAAGATCCCACCCGAACACTGCCGCCATAACTACGGCCGGAGCGGCGAGTATCGTCCCGCAACTCATACCGCGTGACATCAAAAAAAGGAAACTGGTGAGCGACCGTGTTCCGGGCCCAAAACGCTTCTCCAAATACTCGTAAGCCGTGTACACTCCACTGCGATGCAGGAACGGCACCAGTGTGACACCCAGGATCACCATAGCCAATGGCAAACCAAAGTAAAACTGAATAAAGCGGATACCATCGGTCGCACCTTGGCCTGTGGTACCAATCATGGTCACAGCAGAGAGCTGTGTGGCCATGACAGAAAGTCCGACGGCCCACCAAGGCAGACTCTGATTCGCCAGAAAATAGCCTTTGAGACGATCTGTGTCCCTGGAACGACGTAGCCCATCCCATAAGACATAAGCGAGATAGGCTACGACAATGAGCCAGTTAATGGGATGCATGACCTAATTGTAAATTGCGTGCAATAACCACAGAACCAACATCACTATGCCCTGAGCAGCAAAGACACGGATCAGCGTGTGAGTAAATGATTCGGAAGATTTTTGATCAGATTCGGTCATAATGAACTTGTCTGCTAATTACTGATTCCCATAGGCCTGCAGTGCGGTTCCACTAAGTGCAGCTGCCGATTCAGAGCATAGCTGAATTGCTAACTCAGTCAGATCATCAGCATGAACACCTGTGCCTGTATTTTTGCCATAGCGAATTATTGATGGAGCCAAAGCGTACGTACGCAGCACAGGATATTCCGCTGCAACCGCCTCGACTAGGCGTAGGAGCCCCGCTTTGCTTGCTGCATAAGCACCCCCCCGAGCCACAGCAGCTTCAAGGCCTGAACGAGCACATATGCCTATCAGCGTACCTCCTGCCGGGAGCATTTGTCGGGCTGCTTCTCGAAAACACAAAAAGCTGGATGTAAGATTCACGCGCATCATATGCTCCCAATCTTCCAGCCTGGTGTCCAACAGGGGCCATTCACTCCACATCCCAACCGCATGCACCAAAGCATCAATACGACCGTACTGATGTTTGATCCGGGCAAAGGCGTCCCTGACCTCAGCTTCCTTAGTCAGATCCAGGGTTAATTGTGTAGTATCTGCACGTCCAACAGATACTACATGTGCTCCGACTTCTTCAAAACGTGCGACCAGGCGTTGACCCAATCGACCACCTGCACCGGTGATGACCACCGTCTTGTCCTGTAAATGCGAACAATTACAACTCATTCTATATTCTCGCGTACATCGGGGATCCGGTCCACAGAAGTATGGTCATGCACTATACGCCAACCTTCCTCAGTATATTCAAGAATCAGTGTGAAGAGTCCGGTAGGTTGATCATTTTCTCGCTCTAAAGCATAAGCACCAAAAACCATGGCATGTTTGTCGCCGAGTATACGAATTTCTCGAAGATCAAACGTTAATGTACCCATCGCTGCACGGTCGGGATATACTCGCTGGTACCTCTCCAGTGTGGACTGCCAGCCTCGTATCTCTCCGCCTGCTCCTGCAAATCGTAAACTGTCACTATTCAGGTAGCCCTGCATAAAAGTCTCAATATCTCCGGCATTCCATGCATCCTGCTGCATCTGAAGTACTTCGTGAATTGCACTCTCCTGAGGAGATGCACAACCCATAAGTAAACCCGTAAGAAGGACGGAGCCCCAAAAAAACATTCTCAATGATCTGAACATGGCCATTAACATTGCGTTGCAAGTGTTCAATTCGTCATTCGTCTTTAACGTACAAAAAAAAGACCTGCATATTAGCATCTACCGATACGAGCACAGAGGATTAAAGGTCGAGTAAACAACAAATAGAAGCTCGTCAGTAGGACCGAATGCAAACGAACGGACGTAGACTCTTCGCCGTGCGCCAACTCGTGGTATACACTGCGGGGGCTGTACTGGTCTGGATGCTCTTGGCGCATGCAGCCGCGCAGGAAGATTGGCGACAAGATACATTCCCGAATATCGCGCTTGCGGATACGGACAGCGTAACGCTGTACCAGATTGATTCGCTGCGCTCAATGCTCTTCCGTCTGGGCCGGGACTCCGTCAAGGCAATGGCATTGAACCTAGGCTTGGACAGCCTCTTCTTGGCCCGCATAGACTCGCTCTCACCACCCGATACAAACGAGCGGGCTAAGCGATATCTGTCAAGCTTGACGCGATCCGGGCGATCAGCCACGATATTTCGGTGGCCGCGACGATCACTCGGACCTGGCCTGTTTCCTGGCTGGCAGCATGAGATTGCACTGGATTCCGTCACCGGTTCATTCTATACGATCAAGGAGCAGGTAGCCGGAAAGGATGTCAGGCATGCCATACGCCTTACCCGGGAACAGTATCAAGCTGAAAAACTGTCCGCAGCCCTTGACCGAAACTGGCGAAACCTTATCGAGAGCCAACGAACTCTCGAGCAACGACAACGTCGAGGCTTGGGGCTGTCCATCTCTGTACCCGGTGGGCGTCAAAGTGGATTCACAACCATTTTTGGAAAAAACGAAGTGGACCTACGTGTCAATGGTAGTGCAGATATCCGACCGGCGTTTGTTTATGATAAGAATGCTCAACAAGTCCTTTCCGGGCGAGGATCGCAATTGTCGCCTGAGTTTAACATGAATCTGCGTCTTGGTGTTACCGGAACAATCGGTGATAAGATGCAGGTCAACGTCGACTGGGACACCCAACGTGACTTTGATTTTCAAAACCAACTAAAACTGGTCTATACCGGTTACGAGGACGAAATTATTCAGAACATTGAAGCCGGTAACGTCTTCCTGCAGACACCATCCACATTGATCCGGGGCGGACAAAGCCTGTTTGGTATAAAATCCGAATTTCAGCTGGGTGCCTTTCGGCTGACAACGGTTGCCAGCCAACAGGAGGGGCAGTCAAACAATCTTTCACTTGATGGTGGTGCCGAAACATCAGAATTCAGTCGTAAGCCAACTGACTATAATCAGCGTAAGCACTATTTCCTCAGTTATTATTTCCGTAATCGATGGAACGATGCACTAAGTGATCCCCCCAACATCATTCTGGATGCTGTTTTTTCGCATATCACGGACATTGAAGTCTGGAAATTAACGCCTGTTTCTCCGGAAGAGCCAAACGTCAGACAGGTCGTTGCTGTCGTGGATCTGGGTGAACCTGCACGGATAATTAGCGAAGGGAATCGTTACACTGAGGAGCGCCAGCCAAACAGCAATCTGGATCAGTACGACCCTGCAGAACTGCAGAATGAACTGCGTTTGGGAGCTGCCGTGCCTCAGGATTATCTCGAGAGTGCTGCTATGGAGCAGCCACTGACTACCGTAGATTACCAGGTAGGACAGTTCAAAAAACTTGAGGTTGGGCGCGACTATGATCTGGATGAGGGCCTGGGCTTCATTACTCTCAGGCAGACCATCCAGGAAAGTGAAGCACTTGCAGTGTCCTTCCGCTACCTCGCGGGAGGAACAGAGATCCAGATCGGTGATTTTTCCAGTCAAACCGGTGGTGGAGATAATAGTCAAGTTGGTGAACGTCTTGTATTGAAACTGCTCAAACCGGTTAATCTTCAGCAGCCTGCGAACTTGGGAGAGGTAAATGAGCTGAACCCTGCGGCTTGGTATCTGGAAATGCGTAACATTTATGAACTCGAGCGTGGACTCTTACCGACTGAGTTTCTACTGGACATCAGCTTTGAGCCACCTGGCCAAGCTGCCACACAGACCATTCAAGGCGTCACCGGACAACAAACACTAATTCAGGTACTCGGACTTGACCGACTCAATGAAGATGGTGCCAATAAACCGGACAACCTGTTCGACTTCCTACCAAACTACTCGATTATCCCTGGCGATGGGTTGTTGATTTTTCCATACCTCGAGCCCTTTGGAGCACGCATGGAAGCTTTGATTGATGCTAGCGGACTGAATGATGAAGACAAAGCGGCAGCAAAAGAACGGTACGTATTCAAGGAGCTCTATACCCAAAAGCGACTTAATGCTACGCGTAACACAGGCAAGAATATTTACACTATCGAAGGATCTCATAAGGGTGGCATCCCTTCCTTCTACGACCTGAGGGCTTATTCCGGCCTTGTTGAGGGATCCGTGAGCGTTTCTTCAGGAGGCAACACACTCACCGAAGGATCAGACTACATCGTGGATTATCTGGGCGGCACAGTTACCATTATTAACCCTGTGCACCTGACTGCCGGACGCGACATCAACATTGATTATGAGGAAAACTCATTCTTCAATCTCCAGCAAAAAACACTTCTTGGCGCCAGGCTGGAGTACACTCCACATGAGGAATTCATCGCAGGCGGAACCGTAATGCGGCTGAGCCAGAAATCCATCACTGATAAATTCCGTATCGGAGAGGAGCCTGTCTCGAATATGATCTGGGGCACAGATACACGCCTGGCCCTGGAACCCAGATGGCTTACGAGAGCAGTTGATTGGTTACCCCTCATCCAAACCAAAGAGGAAAGTTCGATTACTGTAGCCGGCGAATTTGCTCAATTGCGTCCGGGGCACGTACTGACCAATGCCTTTGAAGACCAACGACGCGACCTTCGTAAGGATGGGCATGATTTTTTTCCAGATGAGACACAGGGGATTTCCTATGTAGACGACTTTGAAGGGTTTGAGAACCTGATTTCGCTGATGCGCCAAGGCGCATGGCTGCTAAGTAGTGCACCTGTAATTGGTACACACAGTGATTTGGGGGGCATAGAAGTTCCTCTGCACAATGAGGGACGAGCAGTTATGGGTTGGTATTCTCTCAATGCTTCATCCCTGAAACAATTCACGGGTGACCTTGAACCTGCGGTGGATCTTGTTACACCGCAACAAGTGTTCCCTGACCGGGAAACCCTGCAGAGTGACCGCATCCTTACGACATTTGACCTCTACTTTACGCCACATGGGCGGGGACCATACAATTATAATCGTGACCTGGGACGCTTCCTGGATAATCCTCGCGAGGCCTGGGGAGGTATTACACAACGGTTAACAGAAGGCAACACCGACTTCACTTCGAAGAACATCGAGTTCGTCGAGTTTGTGATGCGACCGTTCCCTGAGGGGGGAGAAACGGACCCACAGGCAAAGCTGATCGTCGATATTGGCCGCATAAGCGAAGATGTGATTCCTGACAACAAGCTCAATACCGAGGATGGCCTTTCACTGTCAGAAGTCGGATCCGTAGGCTCCCTAGCCAGATTGTCTACAGGACAACAGAACCAAAATATCAACCCCATTGAAGAAGGCGATCGAATCACCGAAGATGTTGGACTGGACGGCCTGCCTTCATTCCCCAACAACAAATTCGAACTGGAGGGCGGAGCAGGCACCGAACAATTTGTATTTGCCGACTTCCTTGCGTCTCTGGATAACACCGTCAGTGTTAAATATCCCGAAATACTGGCACGGGAAAAGGCAAAAGCCCTACTGGATCCCTCTTCCGATGACTACTACTATTTCTTAAACGAAAGCTTTTTCAACAATAGTCAATTTTTCCCTGGAGGAGCAACTATCCAGGAACGATTTACCCGGTTCTTCGCAGGACATGAACTGAACACCTTTGATGCTCAAAACAAATTAGGAGCTGATGGAGATAACAGCGGAAACTCTCGAAGACCCGATACCGAGGATATCAACCTGAACTCTGCCTCTGACACTGATAACAGCTTCTTTCAATACGAAGTGCCGCTAAATCTCGCAACCCTGGATGAGCTTGCTCGACCCGAAAACACCAGCGATTACATCATCAATGAAATCGAATCGTCGGAAAGAGGTCGCACCGGATGGTATCTGGTACGCATTCCAGTCAAGAATTTTACCCGCCGTGTGGGAGGAATTCAGGACTTCACACTTATGGAATCCATCCGCCTGTGGACTACTGGGCATACCTCCCCAATAACCATACGGTTTGCTACATTGGAACTCGTTGGAAGCCAATGGCGAGCTAGTGATGTGGTCAACGCAACGGATATCGATGGCGAACCCATTCCGCCTGAGGATCCGCTTATGGGAGCGCGCATCAGTATTGAGAGCATCAACAACGAGGAGAACCCCAGCTATGAAATCCCGAAAGGCGCTGTCAGAAACCGTATCCGTGATGCGCAGTCCGGTAACATTGTGGATGCCAGAGAACAAGCCATGGTTATTCGGACAAGTAATCTTCGTGCCAACCGGCATTTGGCAATCTACCACACCTACACCTCTCCGCAGGATTTGCTCAAATACAGAAACCTGCGCATGTTTCTTCACCTTAATGGAACCATTAACGGTAGACCTCTCGAGGCCGAGGATCGAGGAGCAGTGAAGTTTTTTATGCGACTGGGAGCAAACGAAGGCTCTGACTATTACGAGTATGAACAGCCACTTACACCCAGTCCACTGTACAATTTGCCTGATGGATCGAATCAACGCGCCGATTACCTGTGGCGCACGAATCAGCCCAACCCTGATCCAGATGGTGAAGCCTTTATTGACCTCAACTCAGTGAACATCGTTCTGAGTTCTCTGAACCAGATGAAATTCCTGCGTGACGCCTATGAGGACGAGACCGGTGCCGGATTTGATCCTACAGAGGTATTCTGGAGCGATGAGCACGCAAACTTCCAGTCTACCCTGGCAGAGTTTGCCCCGCCGGGCACACGAATAGGGGTTCTCGGAACGCCTAACCTTAACCGGATAAATACTATCGTGATCGGCGTCCGTAACGCCTCCGGGGAAGAGCAAGCACTGATCAACGCAAATATGTGGGTAAATGAACTCCGAGTTTCTGGGTATGACCAGAAAGTAGGTCATGCAGCTTACGGAAATGCGGATATCAAATTAGCTGACCTTGCACACATAAGGCTGTCATTGCATACACAATCAGACGGTTTTGGTGGACTTTCAAGTACGCTGTCAGACAGACAACAGCTTAACATTCAAAACTGGACGGTAAACTCTCAGTTGAATGTAGACAAGTTCATTCCCGAACAGTATGGATGGAGATTACCTGTCAGCGTAGAGGTGAAGGAAAATTCCAGTATCCCACGGTTTGATCCAAACCGTGGAGATATACGAGTAAGCAGCCTCCAAGATGCGATCGCCGCAGATTCCACGTTAACCAGCGAAGAAATTTCTATCCGCCAGGATCAGATTCGCGAAGAAGCCCAGACGTTTTCCAGGATATCCTCGTACACTACACGAATCAATAAGAATGGATCACGTTCGCGCCTGCTGCGCAATACCGTTGATGGCCTGGCTTTCAGCTATGCATACTCAGATACCGAAGGGCGTACCCCCACACAGTCCTTTCGAAACTCCTGGCGCTGGAATTCTTCACTGAGTTATCGTCTACAGATACGTAACCCGCGCGTGTTGCGACTGTTTTCGTGGCTGGAGGAGATACCTGTATTAAAGCTGTTAAGCAGTATTGGACTCAACTATCTACCTTCTTCACTCGACTACAGTTTGACTGCGAATCGTGCATTTACCTCGTCAAAGCAACGTCCGGATCCGGTTCGTAGGCGTAGCTCGCAATTGCCCGTGGACGTACAGTTCCCCATTCGTCCACAGCACCAGTTCTCTCATGCCCGACGCTTCTCGCTCCAGTACAACCCGTTTGGGTTCCTGAATCTGGGTATGGAATCGAACACAAACCAGAGCCTGAATGCTATCGGGGTAGATACACTTTACTCAGTCATTTTAGTCGATTCCACTGGAATAGAATCCCGATTGGATGATACATCTCTGGCCTCACTACTCAATGAAGGAGTAATTGACAGCTCCCAAATAGGTTCGAGCGCATTTGAACTCGCTGGCTTGCAACATCGCAAAATTGGATCGGTATTCAGGCAGGCACTCGGAGGCGGTGTACCTGGTGGACCCTCTGTTCGTCCGGAATCTTATGGATCTCAATTCAACGTAACCTTTCGTCCACGGCTTCAGCGTTACGATGCTCTATCCTGGATACAGGTGCAGGATATGACCTACACAACAAATTTTAACTGGTCAAATGGATCGGTGGGCAATAACACCGGGGCTCAGATCAGCACTAACGTCACTCTCCGAGCAGGCCTTACCCTGCGCCCCCAGGACTTGTTTGAAAAGTTTGGTTTCTATAAGCGGCTCCAGGATTCTCAGCGTGCCGCCGAGTCTGCTGCGCAGTCTCGCCGCCTGCAAAGAGAAACTGAAAGAAAGGAGCGTCGTGAGCAGAGACGCGAAGAACGAGAACGTCAAAGAGCTGCGGAAGCTGACACCACTGCACAAGAGGCTCCAGAGATCGATGTTGTCGATCCCGCTGACGTGCCGCCTATTGATATGCCTGCACTTGATGAGCTTCAACCGCAGACAGAAGAAGACTCTACACGTGGACGTAGATTCCGGCTTCCCCAAAATCTTACCCCCAAAGCACTCACACGTCGACTGCTACTTGCCATCACAGGCCTTCAGGATGCATCGATAACATACAATGGTGCGCGCCAGGCTTCGGCCAACAACATAGGTCGCCTAGACGAATCTGGGATCGTACAGGTTAATTACAGCCTGCGTGATGCGGTGTTCAACGGCCAGGGACCATCGCTGAGATATCGACTAGGGCTTGACCGCACTATCACACCCGAACAAGGCCGCATCATCAACGAACGTCTGCAGGTGACCGATGCGCTAAATAATGTGAATCGATGGTCTGCCCAGACATCACTGAATCTATCATCCAGCCTACGGATCTCACTCAACTGGAGAATGGAAAATGGTGACCGGGAGAATCTCACCTACCGAATTCTGGATGACGGGCACCCAGGGGCAGATACAACACGCACCGGTAACATTTCCGTATCTTCTTGGGCCCTTACAGCCTCCTACAGTGATCTGTTCCTGGCGCAACTGGATCAATTTCGCGCAGACTGTGGGGAAGCTTGCACACCAGGCAGCATACTGCCCGACACACTCTTCTCATCTGCCTTGACAAACCGACTGGTTTACGAGGATTTTCAGTCAAGTTATCTTGCATTAGGAACTGGCGGAACCATGCCCTTCCCTCTGCCGAGTTGGAACATCACATACACGGGAATTTCCAAATGGCCACTAATTCGAAGGATCGCGCAGTCTGCTACGTTACGTCATAATTATTCTGCGGATTTCTCGTCAGACTTCAGATCCAACCTCCGTGGCGGCCAACTGGATGCCTTTCGCCTCGGATCCGGCCCTGTTATCGCCTTTAATATCCCCGCAGAGGAAATCGATGCAGCACGAGTCAACGAACGATTCCAGCCGTTAATTGCAATAGATCTTTCGTTCAAGGGGAGTATCCAGACCAGTGTGGCATGGAACAAGTCAAATTCATACTCCCTGAGTACGACCAACAACGTGGTCAACGAAAATCGAACCAACGAGATCTCGATTACTGCATCCTGGGCCAAAACAGGCATGCGTCTCCCATTCCTGCGCCGTGTACTGAACAACCGGATCAACGCGTCTCTCACAGTTTCAAGAACTGCTAACGATGACCGCAGCTTCTACATCCGTCGGGCAATGGAATTTGCAGCAATTGATCCGGAATTTGATCCAGCAAGAGCGCTGGAAGAGCCTTTCGTGGATGTGCTGACCAGTACATCAAGGATACTGGCGCAGCCCAAGATTGGCTACCAATTCAGCAATGTCGTTTCGGCGGATCTGTTTGTTGAGTACGAAGACTTTATTGGCGACAGTCGACGGCTCCCCTATACCAAGATTAACGCCGGATTCAACCTCCGCGTAAACTTCTCACACTAAGGTGTCAGGGCCAGAAACTGCCGTAATTTGTCACTTGGGTCGTGTAGCGTACCGGCCTACTTGGGCGCTCCAGGAAACGATCAAGGATCGCCTTATTCAAGCCAAGAGGAGCGGAGAACATCTACCCCACGTACTGCTTTTACTTGAGCACCCCCCGGTCTTCACCATGGGTAAAAGCGGCAACGACCAGCATCTCATTGCTCCGGGGAACGCAGAAGTGGTCTACATCGATCGCGGAGGCGATGTGACCTACCACGGCCCAGGTCAGCTCGTGGCATACTTCTTATTGGATCTGGACCGGCTATATCGTGACCTACACCGATTCATGCGCGACTTGGAGGAAATTGTCCTGCACACGCTTAACGAGTTTGGTTTGACGGGATTCCGTGTACCCAAGCGCACGGGGGTTTGGGTCGGAGAGAAGGATACCGAGCGAAAGATCTGTGCATTTGGTATCCATGTCAGCCGCTGGGTGACTACTCATGGACTTGCCCTGAATATTGACCCGGACTTGCGATACTTCAGCAGAATCACACCTTGCGGTATCGCCGACCGGGAGATAACTTCAATGGTTCAGGAATTGGGGAAATCCTACGATATCAATACCGTTGCCCGATCAATATCGCGCCATTTTGACATAATATTCGGTGTGCAGTCTCAGACACTTAGCAAACTGGAAGCGTACAAGTATCTGGAGAACCTGTTAGATCAAAAAGACATCGCCCAGCACCTAACCGCCCAACCAATAATAGCCTGAGAAAAAATGAATAATCGTTTTATGGACGGATTTGCAACTGAGCTACTCTATCAATGGCTCCTGAATGCTTCTGATGACCTCTCGTATGCAGAAGTCTTACTGTACGACCCAAGCAGCATGACAGAGAAATATTCGGCCAGCTATTTTTTCGAAGACGATGCCTACCTTCTTTATCGAGCGTGTGATTGGGAGGAACCAGACGCCGATTCTGAAATTATTTTTTCCAGCACTATTGAAAAAATTGAGCACTCGGAAAACCTGTCTGATATTTGCAATGCGCTCATCACATTAGCCAAAAAAGAACGACTTCTACCGCAACTCACGAGATGTCAGATCAGTGAGAGCATAGATTAGGTTGGGAATCGGGATCTTAGTCCGATTCAATGTACTGCACCACGAATGGTATGATTGAGCCATTGAGTTTCAGCGTGTAGTGCCCCTGCACAAAACTATCCTCCAACATTAAGTACAGCCTGTAGGGCCTGCGCACGCTTGCACATACGCGCGACTGTGGTCTGCGCATTTGCAAAGTTGCCGTTACCACATTCCCTGTCCTTTCCTGGTCAAAGGCATGTAATTCCATGCATGCATCCGGTAGACTGCCTTTTACCAAAATCTCTACAGATACGGTATCGGTCTGCAATTGCATAAGGTCGGGGCGTACGATAACATGATCGAAGGTAGCGGGGAAGTAGGCAAATTCCAACTCCTCGTCAGGTACGCTAATCGTAACGGCATTATATCCATCGGGAGCCTCGCCCTCATAGCGATGGCCGAAGCTCGTATCTGGATCTGTCGGGGTTGTGGCGACAGGTCCACTGCATGCTCCAAAGAACCCGAGACAAGCAACCATAAGTAGTGTGAGGCTTGCCCTCATGGATTAAGCATAGCAACGGGATGCTCATCAACTGTCTCCGTTGGAGCATCACTCCAGAGCCGCTCAAGGTCATAAAACGCGCGTCTCTCAGGTGTGAATATGTGCACCACCAGATCTACGTAATCAAGCAATACCCACTGGCGGTGCTCTGCTCCTTCGGTGTGCCAGGGAAGCTCATTACATTCGTGTTTGAGCCGGGTCTGGACAGATTCTGTGATAGCCTTAACTTGAAGGTCGGATGTAGCTGAGCACAAGACAAAATAGTCTGCCAGACCACTGGTTGCCCGCATATCCATAATGACCACGTCATGAGCCTTTTTTTCCTGTATTGCTACTATAGCTTCGCGTGCAAGAACCCTCACAGGTACTGAACCTGTACGTTGCTTGTCAAACGCTGGGGGAGGTATGAGCGATGATGGCTCAGTTACTGTCATGCAAATTTGGAATATTAGAGGAATTTAGAGTGTCGCTGAATGGAGGAATTATTCCATAATCTTTACCAATAATAATGGAAACGTCAAGATGAAACTCATCGCGAACATCCTTTCTAATACGATCGTGCGGCAACCCGAGTGATGCAGCCACCTGCTGTGCAATAGCCAAATTATCGATTCGATCAACGATGATCGTCTTCTCAATATCAAATGATCTGTGATTGCCCACACCTACAACATCGTACCCTTTTGATCGCAGGTATTCCCGCATTCGTTCAGCAACACCATTAACACCTACTCCATTACGGACCTCTACCTGATACATATCGGCAGTGCCCGGATAACCAGAGGTTTCGACGGAAGAGGCCACTTGAACAGGGAGAAGGACTGCATCCCTTAGGAACGGAACGTTCGTAAAGGTGGACACGATCCCAATAACGATCACCAACCCGACAAGGGCTGCGATTATATCAATACCAAAAGCTTTTAGGCGATTCATCCGCACCCCGCTCACGAGGCACTAAAACCAAGGATTCCTTCGAAACAGTCCAATATGTCGACGACCATAACCGTATCCGTAAGGTCCATAGCCCATCATGTTCTGATATGCATACGGATCCTGTCTGACTTGAAGATGGAATTGAACATTTTTGGACGGCTTCCAGCCAATTTCGGCATTACGCAGAAAAACCTGGGGGCGCTGCTGCCCAAAACCATATTCCCGGGCCATCTGGTTCTGAGGGGAGTATGCAACGGCAACATCCATCCGTGCGGCTAGTTTGGGGCTAAATTGCCACGCCATAGTATTTGTGTACATGCCCATCGAGTATCCATTCCCACCAAAGGACCCGGCCGTCATTTCAAAGCTGTGGCTCATTTGAAAAACACTCGGGTTGAATATCTTATTCAGAAATACGCCAACCCTGTTGGACATATCGTACACACGGGTCTGGGGAAATGCATCTGGAACAGCTTCCCTGAACTGGGACTGAGCAGGCGATGCCAAAAAGGCTAGAACGGCAATGACTAACAAATTTCTACGCATTACACAGTATATCTTCGGTTAAGAGAGTTTAAGGCGTGTCTTGCAATCAATCAATACCTCGAGATCACAGTTTTGTTGCACGGCTTACACGCTTAATTTATTAACTGCACTTGAATAATACATCATGAAGCCTGTACCGTCTCAAGCTGTCTCTGAAGAAGATCTGGCCCCACTCCGGGCACAAATCGATGAGCTTGATCAAGTATTGGTGAAAATTTTTAACGAGCGCTCGCGCGCGGCGAATAAAATCGGACATATCAAACAGCAACTCGGACTCCCTGTTTACGATCCTTCTAGAGAAAAAGAAGTCTTGGAAAATGTCATTCAGGCCAACCTTGGACCACTGCCAACGGACGCTATTCAACGACTCTTTGAACGCGTTATAGATGAGACGCGTTCACTGGAGCGTCAAAAATATCAGCGAAAAACAAAACGGTAGCTATGCGAAAGAGCCGAATTGTTGTGTTCAGCATTGTGATTATCATCGGACTGGGTGCGGGAGGAAGTTGGCTTCTCTGGGCTCCAAATACACCCTCCTTTGACGGCGATCGGACATTGTATATTCCACGGGGAAGCATCTTTGTCAACGTCGTAGACTCACTTGAAAGTCGAGAACTGACAAAATACTCTTGGACCTTCCGTTTAGTAGCCCATGCAACTGGCTGGAAGGATCAAATAAAGGCTGGGCACTACGTTTTTTCGTCGGGAAAATCCAACGTCAGTCTATTGCAAACCTTGCGGAGGGGACTGCAAACCCCAGTGTCTCTGAGGATTCCCGCTGGATCCAGACGCGACAGGGTTGCACGTTCTGCGGCTGCCAACATGGCATTTGAAGCTGAAGATTTTATGGCTGCACTCGGTGATACTGCTCTGGCAACCTCGCTTGGTACAGACACGCTACACTTGTTCAGTTACATGTTACCCGATACGTACAGCTTCTACTGGTTGACCGAAGCGACAGAGGTTGTTCGACGGATTAAACGGGAATTCGATGAGTTTTATGAAAAGGAAGCGGCAAGCGAAGCGAGCACACGTGGGCTGTCGCGTGATGAAGTTGTGAGTCTGGCTGCAATTGTCGAATGGGAAACGAGAGTAATCGAAGAAAAATCTCGCGTTGCAGGCGTGTACTTGAACCGCCTGCGAAGGCACTGGCCCCTGCAGGCCGATCCAACAGTGCAATATGCTCTGATTGAGCTTGAGGACGGCGTGCGTCGTCTATTTTATCGTGATTATAAAATTGATCACCCATACAACACGTATCTGTACCAAGGGCTTCCGCCGAGTCCCATCACTAACCCCTCACGATCATCTCTGATAAAAACTGCACAAGCGGAAGAACACGACTACATGTTTTTTGTGGCTAGCCCTGATGGTGGACATTCGTTTAATGTGGATCTACGTGGTCATAACCGGGATGCTGATGTACTGCGTCGCTATCTGGCGCAGCGCCGACGTGAGCAGGCTAACGCAGAGGACTGACTTGACCACCCCCAGGGGGAATTATCATTTATTTCGGGGTAAGCATAAACAAGACTCGTTTGGGAGGTTCCCAAACATGAAGATCGGCATCTCTGGTCAACAAATAGGGCGCGACGCAGGAATCAGACTCTAACTGCACTCGCGCGACGCGCGGTACGCCGAGTGAGTCCCTTGTCGTGCCGTACAGCATGGACTCGGTAACCCAAGGGACATTTCCCACGCTGACGCGACGCGGCCAACGATAACGTGCCACCAGCACGGACCCCGCGTAGACATCGGCTTCACGCATTTCCTCCCCTTCGGCCCTCGTCTTTTCGACCCACAAGCGACCGGACTGATCAAAAAAGATGTTAGCAAGCGGCGGCTTATGGTCGAGAATCTCGAAGGGATAATTCCCGAGGTCGAACCGCTGGAGGTTACGGTCAATAGTGGCCTGAGCGCGTTCGTGTTCGGATGGGTTAAGGCGCGGACCAAGCAACTGTGGCCCCTCAACACGGGAAACAGTCCCATCCGTGTGGTAAAGCGTGACCGAATATTCTGAGGAGATTGCTTCAACCCACTCGCCGCCGGGGCTGTGGGCGTGAATCCATCGCGGGCCGAAGGGTTGGTAGACGAAGAACTCTACCAAAATATCGCCTACCATACGTTCAACCGTGGTTGAGCCCGTCGCGTACTTCTCTGGACCAGCCATAATGACCGTGTCCGCGGCTCCACCAGAACCATGATGAAGGTGTGCAGCGGCCCGCCCATTCCCCGTCATCAGTGATCCGATGTCGACAAGCCGGCCCTCCCCCATTTTTGTTCCAACCAGCTATTGGTTGGGTTATGCGAGGGCGCGGCGTAAGGACTAGGTTTTGGCAGACGTGTATGTTCATCATACAACCATTGGTGATTCTGAGTTGGATCCGGTATTTGAGGAATGTGTGCCACAATTGGATCCTGACGTTTTTAGCCAGTTTGTGCGGGCCGGATCGAGAGAAATGAAGAATTTTTAACAGGGGCACCCGACTGTTTGCGCGAATTCTTTCACAGCGCCCACAATGTCGATCCACCTTGGCTGCCTATGAATCGTTTCGGCCCGCAGGTCGCGCGGTCTACAAAAACGCCAGTCTGGTGCTGGCTGCTTTTGTCGCATGTGTCCTTGTAGAAGGGTTTTCAACCATGATAGCCAAATCTTACTGGATCACGAGAAGAGTTGGTTTGAAGAATACCAAGTGTAGACTAGGCCTACCTGTTGATTCCATCTATCACCTAGCATTGGCAAAAGTGTTCTGTACCTTAGTGATATGGAACCCTCCCAGTCCCCCATATTATCCTATTTACGTGCCTCTCTTCCTCGCTTGAACGAGATTTTACAGTCTCATCCGTCCTACGGGCGCACTGCACTGGCCCGTACAGTGTGTGAGGTTTTCGGATTTTACAGCGCAACGGGCAAGCTCCGCACGGCAAGTAGTTTACAGGCATTGGTCGTGGTGGAACGGGAGGGGTTGATCAAGCTCCCGCCTTCTGCGTCCCGTCCCAATCGTCCGAACGCGCGTTTACTTTCGGATCCGGTCCCATCCCCCACCGATGTACCGGATCGAATCGGTGAACTGGATGGACTCCGAATTGAACGCGTACGGACTCGGGAAGCGTTGGCCCTTTGGAATACCTTGATGGCCGACGAACACCCGCTGGGGGGGACCAAGTTTGCGGGCATCCAGAAGAAATATTTATTCAACAGTGATCATGGCTATCTTGGGGGGATTGGATTTGCGGCGGCCGCGTTGTATTTAGCTCCACGCGATGAGTGGATGGGTTGGTCATCC